>SDBT01001172.1_pt1 | contig 45347 bp, 91 predicted proteins | sample 2277101 | NCBI WGS metagenome assembly SDBT01 (sample SAMN10404973, study PRJNA504765) | marine sediment metagenome | isolation source: marine sediment core GS10_PC15, 103 cmbsf | place: Arctic Ocean: Southern Knipovich Ridge | collected 2010
TAAAAACTAGACCCAAAACCGTAAGCCCCTCGAGCAAAAAAATCATCTTTTAACTTAGTAGGAAATTTCGTGTATACAGTTATATTTGTATATTGCCTTGCTATTTTTTTAAGTATCATGTTTTATCACCCCCTCTATATATACTATCGGGCTAACTAGAGGTAAACTTGCATGGAATATCATACTATTTTAGGGCTATCTTATGCCAAATTTATTAAAAGGTGGCAATAGGATTGCAATTTTAGGTAACTCGTATCGTATATATAAGTAGAGGGGAGGGGAAGGGTCTAGGGAGGATATATATAATTCTTTTAAGATAATATATATAATAATATAATATGTTTTTGTTTTTGAATTTGTTTTCACAACAGGCAAACTGTTTATAAAGTAAGCATGAGCCGATAAAAAATCAAATTTGGTCTATTTTAATGCGTAGAGTAATTATTAAAAAACAGGAAGTCATAATAGGGAAGGGTGGGCGTTGGGGAATTAAATACTTTATGAAGTGCTTAACTTGTGGAAAACAAAAGAAGCTAACAAACTAAACAAAAATGAAGTCAAGCAATCTAAAAACTAATAGTATTATATTTTAAGAGATAAAAATTGACATCTTTTTGACAAGGAAATATCTATGACAAAGAAACCATCACCGCATAAAAACCACTCAAAGAATTGTAAAATCTGCGCTATGAGCAAGACCACACAGGAAGAAATTAAATTCCTCTATATTAATTGGGAACGCTTGTCTGTAATGAAAAAGAAATATCAAGTAACTATTCAATGCCTAAACCGCCACGCCAAACAAGTAGAATGGTTTGAGCAACGAATGGAAAATACAGAAGCGAAGCAAGCATTTATAGCTGATATAGTGGACGATACAGACTTTAAGGGATCAGACGCAACGAAAGCACTTGATAGTATTGACAAGAAGCGTGGGAAGGTAGAGGATAAAGAGGATAGTATATTGAAGCGGTTAGACGGCTTGACGCTGGCGCAAATAAACCAAGAGTTAAAGAGGTTAGAGGGGAATGAGGAAAGGATAATCAAGGAAAATTCACCCCAAACAATAAGTAAAGATAGACCAGTAAGGAAGGATATAAAGAGTAAGGGATTAAGGATAGAGAGATAACAGGTGGGGCTACAGACAGGGGTGGGGAGTATTAAAACGTCGCTAAAACATTCAAATAAAAAGATTTTATGTACCTAGCCTTGTTAGTTTCGTACTGATAAGACCTACATCGTCCTAGTTTACATAAAATTTGCACAAGGAATAGACCTAATGTACATAATAGACATAGATAAAAGAGTAGTAGTGATAACAACTAAGGTAGATAGTCTAAGTAGGGGCGAAATATTGATAGCCATGCCCAAGGAGATACACCAGGTTGCTAGGTTAGGTTGTAGGTGTGCATGGTGTGAAAAAATAAGGGATCAAAATAATACTATGTGGTCTGAAGGGCAAGAGGGCGATCATTTTTCGCCCCCTAACAAACAATAGACCAGTATAGTTAGTAAAGGGATAGGCACAAAGTTAGTGGGAGGGGGAGGGGGGAGTAGGTTCGGTTTTTCGTTCAGTATACTATAAGGGTAAGCTCAGAAAAGTATATGAATTTTTAAGTTCAATCACTAGTATTTGGCATAAGATTAACTAAAACTGCATATTAGACCTTTAAGACCTTGATATTTGAGTTTTAAGAGACTTTAGAAGCATCTGGACCCTGCCCCTGAGGTCTTGCCGAAAAGTGTCTTACAGCACAAGGATTTAGCCTTTTAGGTCATTATAGGAGCCAACAGTGAAGAAATTTGATTATAGTCGAGATGAAGTAGGAAATACACTTTTGTATCTAGCTAATAAGGCCATAATAGTTAAAACTAAGAAACTTGAAGATTGGCTTAGTGTGGATTATGATAAAGAAGGCAATATTGTTGCTATTGAGATTTTAAATGATGGGCTGGCAAAATAAAAAATACGGAATAAGAGCTTGCAATAAATGTGGAAAGATCTATAAATGGGATACTTGTGATTTATGTAGGCTTTGTAGGACTTTAAATGATATCGAACAGAGACAAGATAACAGAAACGTTGGAAAAGCTCCTTCTGATAGCTAAAGCTAAGAAGGACCCATGGACATTCATTGAAAAGTTTGTTTTTACTAAGGATGAGCATGATAAAGAGAATCCTGAGAAGAGATTCCCTAGTGAATGTAGGAAAGATCGCCCAAATTATAGATATTTGAGGCTTATTACACGTCTTTTTCAGAGATATGACAAAATCTTAATTGAAAAATCTCGACAAGTCCTGATGAGTTGGTTATTTTGTGCCCTTGCACTTTGGTATGCGTTAAGATATAAGGGATCTTTTGTTATTATACAGAAGACTAAAGAAGAAACTGCTATTCGTTTATTAGAACGAATTAAGTTTATTTATGATAGGCTTCCTAAAGAGATGCAATCAAGAGATGCCAGATCAGTAGAAACAATTTTAGAGTTTAAAGATTTAGGATCTAAAATTATGGCAGTAAGCCAGGATTCAGAGGCAGTTGCAGGTGATACTGTTTCGTTACTTATTGCAGATGAAATGTCAAAGCAACCGCATGGAGCACAAGCTTACTTTTCTTCACGACCTACAGTTGCAGGTGGAGGAAAATACATAGGAATTTGCACACCCTCCTTTTTAGATGGAGGATTTGCTAATTTGTTGATTCACGACATGGAGGATCAGTGGGAAAGTGCATAGACCAGTAAACAATCACATTTTAATAAAAAGAATAAGGTACGATGGTGATTTAATAGAAGCTAAAAGATATCCGACCCAACATATTTTTTCTCAACTTTATAATATTGAATTTTGTAAAGTTATTAACCCAGGAAAAAGTAAGTTTAAGATTGGAGATCGGTTATTTTTTAATCGTGGATTAAGCTCTAAGGTAGATGAAACGCATAGAGTGATTAAAGATTTTAGAGTTTTGGGGCACTATGAAAGGAATTAGTTCAAGATTAAATAAAAATGGATTTACTATTATAAGTGTCCATTATACTGCGAATCCAGATAAAGATGAAAAATGGCTTAAAAGCGAGAAAAAAGGGATGCCTCCAGACCAATGGCAGAGAGAGTATGAATTAAATTGGTTGGTTGGAGAGGGTAGCCCTGTCTATCCGAGATTTAATAAAAAGATTCATGTAGCAGCTTTAAAGTTTAGTAGAAAGTATGAAGTTATACGAGGATGGGATTTTGGTAGAAGACGACCTGCATGTATATGGATGCAGGATAATAGAGATCTAGGCCAAATTCATGTTTTGTGTGAGTTTCTAGGAAAAGATTTACACTTTTCACAATTTATGCAGGAAGTTTCAAAAATTTCAAGAGAAAAGTTTCCTAATGCCCTTTTTATAGATTGTATAGATCCTTACGGAGGGCTTCAGAGAGGAGATAAATCACAATTTAGTAATCTACAAATGATGGTTGCTTATGGGCTTCGTCCTTTGTGCAAAAGAGAGTCCCGATCGACAAGATTACCACACGTTCAGAAAATTGAAAAGTTGTTAGACCCAAGTTTTAATAATAGTATACCAGGAATAGTTTTTGATAAATCTTGTTATTTAATAATTGCAGCTATGAATGGTGGTTTAGTCTTAGATAAAAATGAAAAACCAAAGAAAGATCAGAAGTATGAAGATGTACATGATGCTCTATGCTATGCTGTAGATCATGTAAAAGATTTATTTTGGTGGGATGAGAAGCCTAAACAACAACAAGTTAAAAGATTTAGCCCATTAGGAAGACCGATCTATTAAGTGGAGGTTAGTATATGCCAGAAAAGATAACACCGAAGAGACTTACAAAAGCAGCTAAATATGCTGCAAAAGTGTATAAACGACTTAAACAATCCTCTGGAATGTATCAGTCAGATGCTAAGAGTAAGTACTGGAAACATTTTTATGGTGAGCAAGCTTCTTCAAATATTGGATCTTTCTTAACAGATGTATTTGTAGATGAGACCTATAAAGCGTGTGATAGTCTATTTACCCGCTTGAAATTATTGGCCCCAGGAGCAACAGAGAGATTTGATTATATGGATACCCAGAAAGGGATAGGCACTGCCAGGAAACTTAAAAGACTAAAGAGCTTCATAGCCAATGATCTTCATTTAATGAAGTATGATCTTTTTTATAAGCGTGCGGTAGAAAATTATACAGTTGAAGGTACTATGTGGACAAAACTAGAGTGGGATATGAACTCTAAGCGAAAAATGAGAATTACTGAGGTAGAAGAACAAGAGGTAGGGAAGAAACCTGGGATGCTAAAGGGAGAGCCTGTAGAAGTTCCTTATGATAAAACTGTAACACGTTTAAAATCAGATTTTTATGATGAGGAAAGAGATCGAGGAAGGATGGTTCCTTGTAAGTATGAAAGAATTTATGTAGATGTTGAGTCAGGAGAGGATCTGGAAGACACAGCTTTAGCCCATTGGGTTACAACTGATTTTGAAACCCTAGAAGACCTTGAGTACGATAAAGAATCAGGTGAGGGTATATATTATAATATTAGTAAACTAAAAAAGAAAATATTTGAAACTCTGACTGAAGATGAAAAAAAGTCTAAAGTAGAGGTTGATTTAATTGAACTTTGGGATTATTATGATATATATGATGATGGGAACCCTATACTTTGTGTAATGACAATATCAAAAGAATTTGATGATATTTGTGTTAGACTTGACGAAAACCCTTATCCCTTCGACCATAAGCCATTTTATAAAACAGTCTTATTTAGGCGTAATGGAAAACAGTTAGGTATAGGCATACCAGAGAAGATTTGGAATAAACAAGTCCAGATTAATGATGCTATGACCATGATGTATGAAAACGTAGCGTTACGTGCCTATGGCATGGGTTTTTACTCTATGACAGCAGGATTGACTGACAGACAAATGAAGGTAGAACCCAGAAAACTTATAGGGGTAGCAGATCCTAACAATGCGTATAAAGCTATAGAGTTTCTTGATGTCTCTGGGCCACTCTTAACAGTTGTAGCAGCTTTAAAGCGTGATGTAGAATCAGACCATGGGATAATGAGTTCCATACATGGACAACCTCAAGTTGGAGTAGATACCGCCACAGAGTTTGAATTATTATTACAGCAGTCTACCGAAAAGATTAAAGATTTTTTATCGAACGTGGAAGAGACTACTATTGAGCCTTTCTTAAATGATTACATATTATTAGTGTTTGAGAATTGGGAAGACTATGGAAAACGCAGTTTCCCAGTTTTAGGAGAAGATGCTATCGGAGTACAGTCTTACCTAAAAGAAGATGTATTTGCAGCAGGATTTGAGTCTCTTAGGTTTAAATGCCTTGGAGCTATGAAAATGGAAAGAGATGCAGTTACAAACAAACGTGTGTATGATACTTATGTAGCGTTTAGGGAAGATGGGACTGTACCTCCTTCTGGTAAATGGTATATGAAAGTAGACCTACTAAGGAGTTTGCATCCTAATTTGAGTGAGAAAGAAATATTAGAACGTCTTGGACCGAAGCCAGACTCTCCTAAGAAACCTTTTGTGGCTCCTCTAGGAACTACTAAGACGCAAGGAGGACAAAATCAAACTTCTTTAACCAATCAAAGACCTCCAACGGAAGCAGATCAGTTAAAGGGTGCGATTCAGGGACAGAATATTCAAAATACAGGAACAGGACAGTAGTATGATATATAAATCAACTATAAAGAGAATTGTGGAAGAGCAAGATACAAAAGATAATCAAAGTATTACAGGTTATGCCAGTTCAAAACGATCAGATGAAGAAATTGGCAGAAAGGTAAGAACAGTTAGAGACCGAATTGATGCTAGGAATGAACTTTATAATTTATTGACAGAGGAAGAGTAACAAAAGACTAATTAAAAAGGAGGTAAATGAGTAAGGAAAAAATAAAATAGGAGGAATACTCAATGGGAGACGATATTAAGGAAGCCCCAGAAGGTAAGCCATTAAACGAGGCTGATACTAAACTCGCTGAAAAGCTTATTGAGGATGAGCAGAACCTAGATACCTCTGAAGCTGAGAAATCCGAAAAGGAGCAGGGAGCTAAAGGGAAGAAAGAAGAGAAACCTGCTGATGGAGAGAAAGCTGAAGAAAAGACCGCTAAAAAGGACCCCAAAAAAAAGGAAGAGTCTGGTGTAGAGGTTGATTCTGAAAGCATGAAAATAGAATTGGAAGAACTCCGATCTCTAAAAGGGAAATTAGGTTCAAAGATAGGACTCCTCGAAAGAGAGAGAGATTTGTATAGAAAGCAGATTGAAGACTCTCAAGAAAAGAAAGATATTGCAAAGGTTGAGGACGAGTTTGAGAAGTTGAGAAACATCACAGACCCCTCAGAATATGCTAAAGCTGTTGTAGCTTTATCGACAAAGAAAGCAGAAGCAAAAGCTGATGAAAAATTAGCTGTAGCAAGAGCAGACCTGAAGAAACGTACCAAAGTTTGGAACAAACTAATTAGTAAGTATCCTGATTTGAAAGATCCATCTAGTGAAATGTCCAAACAAACAGATGCTTTAATGATAGCAAAAGGTATTAGAATAGAGGGTGCAGATTTAGCTGCTGGATATGTTGATAGCCAACTTAAATTGGCTGAGATGGGTAAGAAGAAAGAAGAAATTGTTGCTGATCTCAAAGGTAAAAAGATAAAGAAGACAAAGCAAGGTGGATTAAAACAACCTTCAGCAAAGGTAAAAAGTTCCCCTGAATGGGACAAGATGAGCGATGAGAAAAAATCTGTTGCTCAGAAACTTGGCTTAACTTCAGAGGATTATGAGGAGGAAACCGATGTCTAAAAAGAAACAAGTGAGCAAATATAGCACAAAGGTTGATAAATATGTACTTACAGGAAAAGATCCTGAACTTACATACAATCTTGTTGGACCTAAGCGCATGGCAGAATTTCAAGCACAAGGATGGAATATTTGTAAGAAGCAAGACCATCCAAACTTAGTTTTGGCGGGCGACATTAGAAAAGAAGAGAAAGAAGGAACTTTCAACCTTTACTCATATACGTTAATGTATGCTCCAGTAGAACTTGCAGACGTTAGAAAAGCAGAGAATGAGGAAAGAAATGTCATTCAAGATTCTAAGACTATAGGTGATACAGGAAGTATACGCAGACAAACGATAAGAAACGAATAATATTGGAGGAAAAATTAAATGGCAAATGATCTTACTACTAGCGTTCTTGCGAACTTAGTATACAAAAGATATGAAAAGATATGGTACAACGAGTGGCCTAGAATCTCTCGACAGTATCCAGCAATAACTAAACAGATTGACATGGATAATTTGACTTATTTGACCCACGCTATAAGCGGATTTGGTTCAATGAGTACAAAAACAGAGGGTACAGCAGCTACTCAAGATGATGTTGAACAGAAATATGCAATGACATTAACTGCTGTTGCGTATGCGAAGTATTGGCTGATTACCAAGGAAATGAGGGACGACGACCAGTATGGTAAGATTCTTCAGCTTCCTATTTCAGCTATGAACGCAGCTAATGATGCACGTGAAAATGCTTGTGCAAATATTTATAATAGGGCATTTAATAACTCTGGAAGTTATGATGGCCCAGATAGCACTTCACTTTGTGTTGACGATCATCCGTTGACAACTGGAACGACTGAGAATGTATTGTCAAGTCCAGCCACGTTAGAAAAAGCGTCATTGAGAGATGCAATGATAAAGATGCGTCAATTTGTAGACCATGATTCATTACCGATTAACAAGAAACCTAAGACGTTACTTGTGCCTAATGAGTTAATGTTTGATGCAGAGGAATTAATAAGATCACCTTATAATTCTGAAGACGATACAAATGCAATTACACCGAAAGCCCAGAAAGGTTTGAAATTAGAAATTAATGATTACCTGACTGATGCTGATGCGTATTTTGTACTTTCTGACATTCAGCAAATTTTCTTTGCTTTACGTGCAGATGTATCGAAAGAAGTTAATCCACAAACAGATTCTTCAAGGAATATCATTTATGATGTATTCCAAAGATTCACAACTGGATGGGCAGACTGGAGAGATGTTGTAGGTATGCCTGGAACAAGCTAAAAATTAGTCTAACTATATGTTAGACTTTGTGGAGGGGTGGAATTTTCTGCTCCTCCACGTAAAAAAATGTGTGTAACTGATACACACTTAATTTATGGAGGTAAATTAAAATGCAGAAACGAGTAAGAATTGGTGGAGGTCTAGTCAGCGACCCAAACAGTATTGAAGCAAGAGATACGTATTTTATTTCATTGGAAAAAAGTGTGGCAGGAAATAGTGGAAGAGATCCTGATGTTCCTTTATCTTTAGCAGGAGCATTGACTTTAGCTAGAGATCTTGATAGTGGTACAAAGGGATTATATGGAACCAAATTCTATATACTTCCCACAACTTCGTTGCAAGATGCTGGAGCAGGCTATACTTTAAATAAAGACAATCTAAGTTTAGAGGGTGTATCAGTTTCAGGTAATGGGATGTCTAATCCCTCTTTATATATAGACCAGGCAGGAGCTATCTTAACAATCTCTGCTAATATGGTTGAGATTACTGGAATATCCCTAAATGCGAAAGCAGCATCAGTTAGTATGGTAAAGGCAGGAGAGACTCACTATAAGTCATACATTTCAAAATGTAGATTTTATAACTACTATGCAGGTGGTGCTAATGCTACGCAGACTATTTTTGGTGGCGTAAGAGGCATTGATCTTTTGGGTCCGACAGTACTTTTATCGGAGATAAGAAATAATATATTCATCGGATGTAGTGAGGCAGCTGTCTATGCTGGAAGTATGGTAAATTGTGTAGTTGCTGGTAATACAGTTCTAGGCTCAGGTATATCGGGTCAAAGCATTGTATATGGTATCTATATTGCAGGCGCAAACGTTTCAATAGACGATAATGTTGTATGTGCAGGAGACATTGGCGGAGGAAAACAAGGAGATGTAGGTATAACGCTTGTTGACGCTTCGGGTATTGTTTCAAACAATGTAGTTGCGGGATTTACAACCCCTGTTACAGCCACAAACGATAGGAATAACACAATTGCTTAATTGAAGTAAATTCTAAGATGGAGGGGATTCTAACGATTTCCCTCCTCTTGGAGGACAAATATGAAAAATGATTTTGTAAAAGAAAATAAACTTACGCCAGAGGATTTGCCCATAATAATATGTGGTATATCTGGGAGACCCACACCGAAGAGAGAAGCTACTTTTCAGCGTGGTTATTGGGTAAGAAAAGAATATGCAGACAAGTTAAGAAGGCTTGTTGTACCAAAGGAGGATATGTGAAATGAATGCACCAGATAAAGGGATTGCTCATGATAGTATAACTTTAACAGGTAGTTATCAAGCAAGTGATGCCATAAGTATGAAAGACTTTAATTGTTTAGCTATAGAGGTTGCTTATACATTAGCGGGAGGAGAAACCACTGATGTATTAGTAATAAAGATTACTGGAAATATTGATGGTGGAGCCACTTATAGTGATTACTGTACAGTGTCAGATTCTAGTGGGACAAACACAGTAAATGTTACTACAGTTTATAATGTAGCAGGAGCATCAGCAGGTACTTATAATAAGATTTTTATTATTCCTGAGTTTAGTATGAAGGAATTTAAACTTAGTGTAAAAGAAACTGGCTCTCCAGGAACCGCAGGAACCGCAACAGTAAAATATAGACTCTCAAAGATATAAAGGAGATAGACCATGGGAGAAAGTAATCTTTCGGGTGCTGGTCTCATTGACAAGATTCAGTATGCGATAAATAATACAGATGCAACTATAGCTATATCTTTGTTAGCATGGTTGAATGATAGATATTTTTTCATTCTAAATGAGAGTGATGAATGGCCTTTCTTGCAGACAGAGGATAGTACAACTCTAGCCTATACAGATGCAAGTGCAGAAGCAACCTTGCCCTCTGATTTTAGAGATGTAACTCTAGTTTATGATAGAGTGAACAATAGGTATTTAAAGAGAGTTGCTTTGTGGAAAGTAAGAAAGAATGATCCAGATTTGAGTGATACAGCAGATAGTCCTTATGGATACTATTTCCCTGATACAGAGGGTCCAAGTGAGACCATGGGTATATATCCGAGTTTGTCTAGTGGATCAACTCTTACTCTATCACTAGTATATCAAAAAGAACTAACCCCTCTTACAGATGATTCTGCAAGTTATCCCCTAATTCCCAAACGACATAGAGCTAATGTTCTTATGAGTGGAGTAATTGCGGAATACTACAGATGGAAAGGAGACTTTGAGAAGGCTGCTCATTATGAGATGTTGTTTAAGCAAGCCCTAGTGCAAATGAAGGTAGAGCAAGGCGTAACCAAACAACAAGCAGACGAGAGTCGAGCTTGGCGTTGGGATGATAGCTTTGAAAGAGAAGAACTTGATGATGTGTATTAATTATGAGTGATGAGATATTAAAATATTATAATTTTGCTGGAGGAAGGAATGACTTTGACCCTCCAGATTCTATTTCTGACAATCAATATGTAGATGGGGAAGATACCCAATTAGTAGGAAGTAAGCTAAAGACACGTGGAGGGTACACAGCTTTAAATACTACTACTGGAGCCTATAGACTAACAGGATTGTTTAATTCCTATGTTGCAGGGAGTAACTATGTGTTAGCCATGGATACTAGGGGGTATGTCTATCGAATGGATTACACTTCTGGGTCCCCAGATGGTACTTTTGATACTATATCACCTTCAGCATTTGGTACAGGAGTTAATATTAGATGGTCTGTTACTGATGGCATAGATGGAAGTGGTAACAGAATATTAATCTTAACTAATAACAATGGAGAACCTCAGAAGTGGGTAGGTGGAGCTAATAACACAGCTAATTTATCTGCCAGTACTGACAGACCAACAGTATCAAAGATAGTCAGTCAGTATGGATTTAGGATTATACATGATAATATAACTGATAATTCAACAGTTTACCCTTTTAGGTCAAGGTGGAGTAATTTTGATGATGCTCTTACTTTTGATCTTAATGATTTTAAAGATTGGCCTAATGATGGGAGTGAAGGCCTAACTTGCTCTTTTATTCAGAGAGGTTACAGATATATAGCTACCTCTAAATCCATACACAGAATGACCTACACAGGCTACCAGAGTAATAATTCTGCTGTGCTACCTTTTGTGTTTGATGAGTTTATTTGCAAGAATAGAGGCATTGTTGGTCCAAATGCTTATACAGACGTAGAAGGAGTTGTTATTTTACTTTCTTCTGATAAGAGACTGTATCTTTTTGATGGAGGTTGCTATTTTGAGGTAGGGAGAGAGATTAGAAATTTACTTAACGCACTAACAGAATCAAGATTGGAATATGTTTGGATGAAGTATGATTCTGGAAACAAAGAGTTATTGATTGGGTGTGATACAGGAAGTTCGGGTGCTAATGATACGATTATTTGTGGAAATTGTGAAGGATTTTCGGCAGATAGCCCTACTATAAGATGGAATAATCCTTGGGTAGTGCCTGCAAATTGCATTGCGATAGTAGATATTGCAGGAGAGTTTTTGCCCTACTTTGGGGATTCTGCTGCTACTGGTCTGGCTTATAAATCGCATGATGGAACAAATGATAATGGTAGTGCAGTTACAGCAAATGTGCTAAGTAAGGCTTATAATTTTGGTACAGATGCTAATAAGAAAGATTTGCGTGCGCTAGATTTATCAATAAAAGGACAGACAGGAGCAAATGATTTAACTTATGATATTTATAGAGATGGAAGTTCGAGTTCTGGTTCAACTGGTGTAATTTCACAGACTTCGGCAAGTAACCCTTATAAACCGAAGCCAATGAAAACCATAACTGGAATTTCTGATTTTTTAACTTTTCAAGTAAGATTTACGCAAGATGCAAAAGATAAAGAATTTGAAATATATAAATTTGGATTCGTAGGACAGCCAGGAAACATAAATTTCTAATAGGAGGAAAATAGATGGCATTATATAATTGGTTAGAGGAATGGAAAAAGCAGCAAACAGGTGCATCACCACCCCCCCCACCTACAACTGAAGTAACAGCATTTCCAGCTACAGGGACTACACAAACAGGATTAGACCAAGTAAGACCTTCAGACTTTGGAGGAATACCCGAAATAGGAACACCTGAGTTTGGTGGTATACCAGATTTACCAGGGCAAGCACAGCTTCCTGAGATTGGTATGACTGCTCCAGAAAGAGGGTTTGATATAGCACAAGATCCTTATGCTCAAGCAGCTTTAAGTCTTTTGGGTGAGACCCAAGAAACAGGATTATCCCAATTTAGAGAAACTATGAGACAAATGGGTTTACGTGGTGCAGGAGATGTAGGAGATTTATCTGGGGATTTTATAAGACAACAGCAAAGGGAAAAAGCTTTACTTGGGGGAGAATTGTCAGAACGTGCCCGAACAGGGGCTTTAGCGGAATCAGCGCAAACTGGATTTTTAGGTGGAACGCCCACTATGCAGAGAGAACAGATGAGATTAAATGCGGTAGTCCAGCAAGCAGGGATTGATTTAAATAGGTTTCAAGCAGGGGCCATGTCTGAGTTAGAAAAAGAGAAGCTCTTATTGACCGCAGACCAATATGGAGTATCAAGAGCACTGATAGAGAGTCAAGTTAAACAAGCGGAAACAAGCTTTGATGAAAATGTAAGAAGATATGACCAAGAATGGAATCAAGCCCTATCCTCACGTAATGAGGCTAAAATGGCTAGCTCAATGTATAGTTCTGTCTCGACTTCTATGTCTAGGGCAAGCGAAGGAGCTACAAGCCATATAGCTGAAGCCCTTCAGAAAGGAGATCCCTCTAAGTTGAGTGGCTGGACAAGGGAGCAATACGACACAATTATGAAAAAAATAAATGCAGCCCCTCCTGAAATGAGAGATTCTTTGATGGATGCTGCTATGAGAGGACTTACTGCTGCTTATCAACCCCCTCCAGCTAAGACAGGAGCAGAAGGTCTCCTAGAAGCAGTTGTACCTACGGTAGTAAAGACAGGAGCAGCTATAGCTACTGGTGGAGCAGCCTAATGGCATTATTTGATTTTTTAAAACCTGTATTGCAGCCTCTTGGGAAAGTAGCAGGAGAAGTAGGAGGCTACCTAAGTGGAGTAAGAGAAAGAACAATGAAACCAGAGACTTGGGAACCCTTAGTGCAAGACCTAAGAGATATATTGCCTTATGCAGCAGCATGGGGAATAGATGATCCTCGTTTACCTGAGATGGCTTTAAAGATGAGACAGCAGAGAGGTCTTGCTAAGCAGAAAACTGCTCAAACAGAATTGTCTACTATGAAGACCTTTTTTAATAGGCAACAACTAAGCGTAGTTCCTGGTACTGAAGCACAGTTACAAGGACTGCTTAAAAAATATCCCACTAATGCACAGCAAGTTATTGATATAGGTACAAAGTCTGGTTGGTTAAGACCTACTCCTGTACCTGAATCTGTGGTAATTCAAAAAGATCTCCAGGTGTTAGCTGGTGAATATGCTTTGCAGACCCCAGAAAAATTAAGAGAACTTTACAAAGTAGAAACAAATATTACTAAACTTAATGCAATGAAAAAAGCAGCTACAGCTAAAGGTATTAAACTTGTAGAAAAAGAAGAAAAAATAGAAAGACCCTCATTAGCCATTGCAGTAAAAGAGGAGTTATCTCTTTTTACAGATTTAGATGAGGCCTATGAGACTGAAAATACAAGGGCTGTGCGACTAATGGTAATAGATAAGAGGGCAGGTAAACCTGTCGGAGAATTACAACAAGTGCTAGCCCCTAAAGTAAGACCATGGATGTCTGATAAGTATATATTAAAGTATGTACCCAAAGGGACTCGTACAGTAAAAGATTTAATAGGTAAACAAAAGATTAGTCCTAATGCCCCAGTTGAGGTTGAGGCTACTATACAAAAAGCAATTTCAGCAGCAAAAAAAGCAGGATGGGCAAAAGAAGCTATCAGAGATATAATTGTAGAAAAAGGTAGAAATCCAGAACTCTACGGATATTAAATAAGTTACCTAACAAAGTGTTAGGTAACTATAATAAGGAAAAGATATGATATTTGACCCTTTTAGAGATATAAAGCCAATTAATGAAGACCCCTTTGTAGGTATTGAACCCCTCATAAGTGAACCCCAAAAACTAACTGCCCACCAACAAATGCTATTTGAGCAAGAACAAGTTAAATTAGTAAAAGATCCGTTCGCAAGTATAGCTCCTATAGATAAACCTATAAAGTATATAGAAGATTCTACTGAAGAGGCTCGTATGAGTACTATGATGGCTATGACAGCTCAGACTATACCAGGTATGCAGATGTTTTCTGCTGCAAAACAACTATATGAATTACCTATTACTCAGAGGGTAAAAAAAGAACTCTATGATAAGCCATCAGCAGCGTGGAGAGGAGGTATGGCAGAATTAGTTAAAGCAGGGCCAGGGGGAGCCTTTTTACCCCTTGAAGAGCAAGAGGAACGTGTAGAGAGCGTAAGACAAGCTGCCATAAAAGGTTATCAAGACCCAGAATCTGTTCCAGATGCGCCTGTAACAAGTTATGTAAAGAAATTAATTGTTCCTACTATAAAGAACTATTTAGATAGGACTTATGGTGAAGTGATAGAAAAGGCCGAACAAGGCACTTTAACTGAGATAGATGTTAGAAGAGCCTCATTTGCGAAAGGATTACCCATACTAGCAGATTTTGGTATAGATATTAGCTTGTGGGTTTTGGATAGACCTTTAGATTTTATTTTGTGGAAAAAGACTTTAGCTAAATTAGGGTTTGGAGCAGCCTCTAAATTTGTAACAAAGTATTCAAAAGATGTTGCTTTACAAAAACAGGCTCTACAGCAAGCAGTAATTACCTCGAAAGTTAAGGGAGTATTTGATAAGGCAGCTTTTAAAGGAGCAGTTAAGCATTTAAGTAACACTGCTGAGACTGCTAGGATAGCAGGAGGAGAAGCAGCAGTTAGAAAGAGTCGTAGTTTAGCCATGCAAGAGTTAGTAAAAAGTATAAAAACTGGACGTTTTACAGATGCAGGTGGGAATGTGTTACCTGTAACAGGTCCTTTACCTCCGAACAGATTATATCATATTCCAGCCCCAATAAAAGAGCTAAGAAATCCTTTATCTAATGCATGGAAAAGAGTAGATGATATTCTACATGCCCCTATGAAAGAGACTTTTGGAAGGGAATTAAAACCAGGCAGAATTTACGGAACAGGGACTCATATACAACCTTTTCAAGCGGTGTTAGAGAATGGAGAAAAGAATTTTGGCACTGGTACTATGGCAGGAAAGATACAAAGTTCTGTTAGAAAAATGAACAAACATACAGATAAGCTATCTAATGAATTTCATAAAGCTTTGTCTTTTCTTGATGGGGATGAACCTGCACAAGTAGAAGCTGTACTAGCAAAGGAAGGGCTTATTCCCAAAGAATTTATATCAGAAAAAGCAAAGAGAGCTCTACCTATCTTAGATAAATTTTTTAGGCGATACAAGAAAGTATTTGGAATTGAATCGAATATAAAAAACTATTTTCCTCACACTAATTTTGGAGATCCTGCGATAAAGCGTGTTATCAGCAAAATTGCCAAGGCTAAGAGACCTGTAAATAAGGTATTGAATGTGCATGAGTTAAAGCGTCTAGGTAAAGAAGGATACACTTTAGATCCTTTTGAAGCGCATGATACTTATATTAGAAGAACTTTAAGAACTAAATTTCTTGACCCTGTAATGAAGGAGATAGCTCCTAAAGTTAGCAAATTACCAGAGCCTCTGAAAGAGCAATTTATTCGTTATGAAGAACAAATATTAGGAAGATTGTTGCAAGAGGGGTCCTTATTTAAAAGAGATGTAGCAATCATGTTGAAACAAATACCAGGTCTGACTGAGAAAGGTATCGCTAGAACTGCTAATGAATTGTCAGGATTGATGAGGGATGTTATTTACTCTAGTGGATTAGGAAGACCTGAAGCTTGGGTTAAAAATACTATCCAAGGAATTGTGCATAACCCCACTAAGTTGGGATTTAAGTATACTATGGTAGGACATTACAGGACTCATACAGCTTCTGGTGTAGCTAGATTGAAGCAGGCAGGGATACTAAAGCAAACAGCAGCACCTTTTATGGAAGGGCCTCTTGGCACAGGTACTATCAGCAAAGTAAGAAAAGGTTTAAAATGGTTTTCAAAACCTTTTGCTGCTGTAGATACTTGGCCCAATAGAGGAGTTATGTATTTAGGAGCAGATCAGAAATTTATGGATACTTTTCATTGGACAGGATTGAAAGGGGTTCAAAAATTATTGCGTGAAGTTCCCCTAGTTATAAGAAATAGGATAGGTAAGTTGTTACCTACTCTTGATCCTGCTAAAGTAAAGACCCCTGTTGGTAAAAGAGCTTTACTGGAGGCTTCTGATATTTATGCGACTTTCATGCAGCATACAGGGCATTATCCCTATGGTAAATTTTTAGGACCCCAGATGTATTCTGCATCAAACATAGGAAGGACAGCAGGTATATTTGGAACTTGGCCTTTGTATTTTTCTGAGTTTGTAAAGACTATGACTCCTATTGAGGCAGCACGTTATACTGCAACTGCTACATTAGTTGGAACAGCAGCTTATCGTGCAGGTCTAAATATTTGGAACGCACTATTTCTAGGTTCTTTGCCTACTTCTTTTGGAGGACCTGTTAGAGGTCTTGTTGAAGGAACGGAGGGGGCATTGAAGTTTACTAAAGGTATGGCTTTGAATGATGATTATTTGAAATCTATTGGGGGTAGGGAAGCAAAGCAATTAATGAGAAACATATGGATATTTGTTCCAGAAGGACTGCTTCAAAAACAGATATATGAACAAATGAATTTGCTGCTTGATGATTTAAATGTCAGAGACAGAAGAACTGGCAAAATAAAAGGTAAAATATCTTCTTATTCCTGGTATCTTGAATGGATTGGTAAATCAGTAGAAAAACAAGAAATATTAAAGAAAAAGAAAAAAGTACAACAAAAGAGAATTAAATAATGAAAGTACCTAAAATACCAAACATAGGATGTAATTTCCCACCAGAGCTTAGAACTTTTGCAACAGATGTAAAAGAGGGTTTCAAGTCTCTTTGGGATCAGCTAAATAGTGGAACGTATAGTGCAAAGGTAGACCAAATTTACTTAGGTCCAACTAGCCCTGGTTATATAGAGTGGAATCCAGGTTCAGCCCTACCCATATGGAATCCTGGGGATGGTGGTGGTGGTTGGCCTCTTACTGGAGTGAAGTGGCAGCAGGTAGTTGTAGTAGCAAAGACTGGTGGAGATTATGCCACGATTCAAGGTGCAATAGACTCTATTTTTGATGCAGGACTTAGCAACCAGTATGTAATTCTTATATGCCCAGGTATTTATTTAGAAAATATTATTGTTCCTGCTTTTATAAATTTAGTAGGTATCCAACCAGGTTCTACACATCGTGGCCATACATCAGCAGGCCATTCAGTTATGGTTAGGGCTGATACTGGTACTGCGGTATGCATACTTACTGGTGGGAATACTAAATTGGCTAATATACGTTTTTTCACTTTAGGAGCTTCTACCCATGCTTTATTTTGTAGCGTTTCTTCAGGTAGTGTGTTTGCAACTAATTGTAGTTTTGAGCAGGGGGGAGCTAATCCAACTGCCTACGCAGTAAATGATCTAATGGACAATACTAATGGCTATGGAGGGTATTTTAACTGTTATTTTGGTTCTTCGCAAAAAGCCTTAGTTCGGCAAGGCAGAGGTTACACTACACTAACCAATTGTGTTTTTTCTAGGTTTGCAGCTTCAACTGTGCCACTTACTACTGTTTCTATTTCTGGTATCCCCTCAACTATTTATTCAATGAATAATGATTATGGTAGTGGCACTACCTCAATGGATATTGATACAAATTGCACTGTAGAAAGTCAGAATGATGTTGTTCAAGGTGTAACTGGAGCAGGAACATTTAATTTTAATAGTCCTTGGTTTAGTGATGTAAAACTATTAGACACTAATGCTTCTAATGTTTTATCTTTAATTTGGAATGAGAATGACATTTCCAATAGGACTTTAAATTTCTTAGTGGGAGGAGCAGATAGATTTATTACTCTAAGTGGAAATCCTACTTTAGCGGATTGGTTTGACCAATCGGTTAAAGTAGTATCTGCACCTACATTTGCAGATATTAACCTATCAGGTCTTTCTGGAAATATTATTAGCTCTGATAGTGTAGAGACCTCTATTGAAGAACTTGATGCAAGACTTTATAATCAGCAAGCAACTACAACAGAGCCCACAGGATTTGTAAATAGAACAGATAGTACAATAGCATTTAATACAGGAAACTTAACTTTTACTCTTGATGATGCTGGCTCTTCTTATGATTATTATTGTAGGGGAGTAAAAAATACAAATTCAATAGCCAAGACCACTGTTATTGGTGATACTACAGGACTTCATTTTATTTATTTAGATAGTAACAATGATTTGCAAAATACCACTGCTTTATGGGCTTACGATAATAGTTTAGTTTTTGTAGGATTAGTCTATTGGCGAGCAGGTGGTAATGATGCTTTGGTTATGGATGAACGCCATGGCTTGACCATGGATATTGCCACACATGGCTATCTTCACTATACAATAAACACACGCTATGAATCTGGTCTTGGTGGAACTTTCAATGATGACAATACCTTTAGTATAGCTTCTGGTGTTTATGCTGATGAAGATTTAGCTTTTAGTGTGGGAGCACAGACTACTTGTAGAGTTCTCTACGGAGATGGATCTAATCAATGGAATTTTGATACAGCAGGTGTAGGATATTATAAAGAAACTGCTGGAGTTATCCAGTATGATGATGGGGATGGTACTCCCGCAGATGTAACAAATGGTCAACATGTAGCTTATTGGATCTTTGCTACTAATGACAAAGATAACCCTATTTGGTCTGTTATGGGCACACGTATCGATGCAAATTTAGTCAATGCAATTCAAAATAATACTTTATCAACGATAAATCTAACTAATTTACCTTCTGAAGAATTGTTATTGTTGTATCGTGTAATTTTGAAGCGTACTGGAACTTCAGAAAGTGTTGCAGACGTATCAGACTATAGAGGTACAGCTAACCCCCCTATAGGAAACTATGTGGCGAGCGATCATGGGGCCTTAGAAGGTCTTGATGATGATGACCATGCTCAGTACTTACGAGCTGATGGCACTAGAGTATTGGCAGGTGCTTGGGATATGGGATCTCAAGTTCTAACAAATGTTAATATTGATACAGGCAATATTCACAATGATGTAGTTAATACAGAGTGGGATGCGGCCTATACACACATAGGAGAGAGCGGAGCAAGCCACACTTATATAGACCAATCAGTAGTTTCTGGAGCAAATGTTATTTTTGGTACACTAGGTTGTGGGGCTATCACTTCAAGTGGTGCTTCAATCTTTAATTCTGGTTCAGTAGATGTAGACTTCACAGTTAATTGGAATACTGGAATTGGGTTGTTTGTTGAGGGTAGTAGTGGAAGGGTTGGGATTGGAACAACGACGCCTGGTTATATACTGGATATTGACGCTGGAGAGATAGAGAATGGTTACTATAATGGCTTGAGGATAATTGACACTGGTTGGAAAGCGACCAGTCATCCAATGCTTGAATTCTATAACTCGAATGAATTATTCAATGGTTCTTTAGCAAGGATATACGGTGAAATAGGAGATTCAGGAACGAATTCTAAGTTATATTTTGCTGTGGCAGATAGTTCTAAGAGCCTTCAGGATAGAATGGTAATTGATAAAGGTGGCAACGTAGGTATTGGACTTACTACGGTAGACGACAATTATAAACTCATTGTTAGGCGAGCAGCCAACGTAAATTTTGGTATTGGCCTTCAAAGTTCTGAGTTGGCGATTATTGCATTTAATGATGCCCTATCTGCTAATGTCCCAATGAGATTTTATGCTTCTGAATTTAACCTTTTGAATGGCTACGTAGGTATCGGGGTAGCAGACCCTGATACAAAAGTAGAAATCTTTAATGCAGGTAATCAATTAAAGTTGTCTTTTGATGGTACGGACAGTGCTGTTTTCGCTGTAGATACTGATGGTGTGTTAACTATAACCCCCAGTGGTGCAGCTATCAATTTTGCAAACAAAAACCTAACAAGTGTGGGGGCAATAGGGTGTAATGAGATAACTATAGCTGATGGGGCTAGTCTTAATCTTCAAGAAGATATTACATTTGGTGGAGCTACTACAGAGAATCTTCTCTTAGTACCAGATAACCTTGCGGATGCTTTATCTTTAAAAAATGCTAATGGAGATGTATTTTTAAAGACGGTCTCTACTACAGGTAGTTTAGGTGTTGAATTCCCACAAGTTACTACTCTAGCTGATAGGTCTTTAATGGCTTCTATCGCAGCTCCTATAGCAGACGCAGAGATTGCTAATAAGAAGTATGTAGATGATACAGCAGGTGGTGGCGGAGGAGCCACTACAGCTTTAGACAACCTAGCTGCGGTAGCAATTAATGAATCATTGATTAGTGATACGGATAATACTGATGATTTGGGTTCTGCTGCAAAAGAATGGAAAGATTTATACATTGATGGTATTGCTAATATTGATAGTTTAGTGGCAGATACAGTAGACATTAATGCAGGTACAATAGATGGGGCCACTGTAGGGGCAACTTCAGCTTCTACTGGAAAGTTCACTACGCTTGAGGCTTCTACAAGTATTAGTGGGCCAGTAGAGGGGCACTCAATAGATGTTATTCAGAAAGCAAATTTAAATATAAATACCGACCATACCGATACATTTGTTTTTCCTTTTGTACCTAGTAAGATAGTACTCATTTGGAATTATTATGGCGTAAAAATTATTACAGGTGAGGTAGGGTTGAGTTTTGGTCAGAGTGTTATAACCATAACAGGCACAGACACAATGACAGTTAGAACTGAAGTTACCCATGATCTTAATGGTAATGGGACTGACATAAGAGACTACAGAACAAACGATACTACAAATGTTATATTTGGTCAGGCGGGGCATGATGGTGTAAATCAGGCAAGGGTAGTAGGCACAGGTGTTTGGGATACTTCGAGCAAAACTTTGACAATAACTTATGCTGAGTATTACACTGTTGCTGCCGCTAACAAACTAAGTTTTATTGCAACGGCTTATAGATAGGAAACTTATACTAGTAGAGGGTCAGAATGATATTAGAGCAAGATAGAAGCTTATAGTGAGGTATTTAGAGATAATTGATGAGGAGATTAAATGGTTTACAAAATAGTGGAATGGGATAAAGTTTGGCATGGTTTGGCTGGAGTTGCACTTACGATAGCGGCACTCAGCCTAAGACCAGATATATGGCTTTCCTTTTGGGCAGTGTTTGCCTTAGCTTGCTTTTGGGAAGTACTATTTCGTAATAAAGAACAGAGAGAAGCTGTAATGGATATTATGGCAGTAATGTTGGGATGGATGCTTATTATTATATCTTTAACCTTAGTATACTACTATACTATTATTGGAGGGATATATAGACTGCTACCAGCTAGTGTGATCCCTTTATTGGGCCTTTAAAGACTTGTAGCAAGGCTTTTGGGTAATAACTTAGGGTCTTGTACCAAAGTACAGCTTAAAACGCATTTAAGGAGAAAACGTGAATCCAGTTGCAAACTATAAAAATTGTAAAGTAACATTAAAGTATAAACAACCTTACCCAAATAATGCTTTTTTTAGAAAAAGAAGGTTAGCAGGTAAGGCTCATAGAGGAATAGATTTTGCCCCAAAAGATGAACTTAAAGGACAGCCCTTTTTTATTATTGCTCCTGTTACTGGAGAAGTAATCTTTGCAGGAAGACATACACAGTTTGGTAACATGGTTGTTATCAAATCTGTGGAACATGGAAGAGAGTACTTACATATGCTTTGCCATCTAAGAAGTATTAGCAGACAAACTGTAATGTATGGGAAAAGGATAAGGAAAGGCATTATCTTAGGTCTTATGGGTAGAACTGGTACTGCTACAGGGGTACATTTGCATTATCAAGTTGAAATAAGATTAGATCGCCAACGTCAAACTCATCCATGGGCAGAGGGATATTGGAAACATATAAATCCTTCAAGTTATTTAACATGAAATATGTAAAGTTTTGGCATACGCCTAGAATAGTTATTTTACATATTTTCTTAACTATGAGTTGGTGCGATAAATTTATTAGATGGCTATTAGGAGGAAAGGCATGAGAAAGGAAATAAAGAGATCATTTGAAATGGTGGTTGGATTATTTTGGGGTACATGGGTATTGACATTGTTATCTGTACAAGTTATGGGCGTAGTAAAAGGAATACCTTCTTGGATTTATTGCATTTTACTTGGTATTTGTGGAAGTATGATTATAGGTAAGCAACTACTCAACATGGCAATGCCTTCTGTAGCTATTGGTGGAGGATTAGAAGCAGCTACTACTGGAGAAGCTATGGGCGGAGCCTTAGAAGGGAATAAACGTAATTGGTTTAGGTCTTTAAAAAGATTAGTAACGATTGCAGTTATAGCTGTTCTACTTATTGTATCTTCTTATTTTTATTATCAAACTAAAGATTTAGAAATTAAGTATGGTCTTATAACTGAAGAGTTAGATGAAGATATTGCAGTGCGAATAATTGAAGGCAAGAATAAAACAACTTATTTGCGAGCAGGAGAAAGACCAGTAATTATTCCAAAGACACGTGGTAGAAGTAGAAATATAGATGTAACCAAGGATGGAAAGGTTGTTTATGACAAGATAGGAGGATTAATTCCTCAATCAGTTATGCTACCTCAGTTAGGGGCTGTAATGACTTCTAAGGGTCTTAGCCCTACGCTAGGAGCGCAATTACTTAGATCTGAGGATCTAGCTTTGGGCCTTAATGCTTTTCTAAGTATTGACAAAATAGGGGGATCTATAACAAAAGATGTGTTAGATAATAGTGCTTTAGGTCTATCTTATTCTTTAGATGAAAACGCTAACAAGAGTATTGGAGGACACTTCATAGTATACTTATAAAATGAATTACACTGATTATGATAATTTAGAACCTGAGAGGATAACAGTTATAATGGAAGAAGTAATAGCTAATGGTACTTTCTTAACTTTTGGGATTTATGATGAGCAAGTAGTAATTGTGTATGGGAAGCGTTCTAAAAAACTTCTTAAAAGATATTTAGATTTGCTTTTGGAAACCCTGAAGTAACTGTGCCTCTAGTTCCATAATACGTTTCTGTAAAAGGGTTAGCATTGTGTTATGTTCGTGGTCCTGCCTATTTACTATAGCTAAATTTTCAATCCTATTATCCTCTTTTATCCCATTAAGATGATGTACTAGCTCCCAAGCTTTTAAAGGCCTTTCCAAAAAAGTTGACATTACAAGTCTGTGTTCCCTTATATAGCCTTGTTTGCTTGCATTAGGGTGGGTAGGTTTTCTAATCAGCACATATCCATGATTATCTATAGATCTTCCACCCTTCCAGTTAGGATGGTCTTTACCTTACATTCTTGGAGCTCTATACCTAGCCGAGCAAAGTATAGTACAAAAAAGACCTGCTTTCCTTCCTTTGTAATCTCCTTCTCTTAAACTGAATACTTTTTTACACCATAAACACTCAAAGGTAAAAAGATTAAACCATCTACCATTTAAAGCTTTTTTGTATTCAATTTTTAGTATTTTATTTTTCATTGGTGTAAAAGTTGGGAAGAAATATGTGTGTCAGTTCCATAAGAAAGACCAATACCATACCTCTCTGCTAACCTCTTAATATGCCTATTCCATCTTGAATGTTTAGGATTAGCTGTTATTTCTAATTTAATAAATTTCCTGCTGCAAGCAATAGCTTGAATCTCTGTTATTTCCCCTGGATGGGCCCAAACATCAATGTGTTTACTCTCATGTGCTATCCAATCATCAGTTTCCTTGTTAAAAGAATGTACTAGCACTCTCTCTATGCCCCTTTCTTTGAGGTATAAAGCAAGTTTATCTAATCTTGAAGGGTCTGCCCCTGAGGTATGTATTTCTGCCCCTCTATGGCCTTTTGGAACGCTACTAAGTATACGTTTTACCATTTTTGTTCTTTTATTCCAATTTACATGGTCTGTAATCATATAAGGGAAATCTTTATAATGTTCTGCTATTTCATCGGGCCATAGCTCACCATCACTAAGAATAGAATGGATATGATAATCTTCTTGAAAATTATATCTTACAAAGAGTCTATAGAGTGTAACTAATATTCTTTCAAATAGTTTCATTAAGCATCCTTTTTTCTTAGTATAAATACTCTTTCAGCCTCATACTCATCCCCAAACCCTAAAACCTTATATACATAGGTAATAGGACACCACTTATTAAGCAGTTCCTTTATAGTTGGCTCTCTACCTAGGTCTCCTTTGAGCCATTTATAAGTCTTCTGAGATTGCTCATCATAAAATCGAATGAACTCAACTTGCATAATTCACCATGATAAAGTTAATAAACTCCCTGTAACTCCCCAAAATAAATCTGAACTTGAATCTGCATTCCAACCATTAGTTATTTCCCATGCAGCACATATTGCTAATGTAGTTAAAAAAGTTTGCTCAACAGACCAACCATGATCCCTAAGATAGCAAGTTATTAAAGAAGAAGCCATCATGTGCTTTTCCTTGTCTTGAGGAATAGCAAAGGAAGCAGTACCCAAGCATATAATCACGCACAAGGCCACTAGCATGCGTTTTAAACTACATTTAAGCATCACTTGATACCTCCTCCTTTATAAGCCATCCTATACTTACATACCACAAGAAAAACTTCACTTTCTGTAAAAAAGTCTCACTAGAGCAGTTGAATGTAATCCACCACACACAATAAGTACTACCTGCTATTAGTTTAGCTAGTTTGCATATTAAATTCTGCCCATGATATATAAGACCTATCATATGAGAACCTAGTATGCCCCAAGCATTTCGTACATAAGGATCATGTTTGTCAATTAATCTCATAGTAATCCCTTATTATCCTTTAAAACCTGATATAGGACTGGTGATAAATTATGAATAAAGCGTTCTTCATCTGCCAGTGTTGTAAATCCTACTCTTGAAATCCATATAATAACATGAAGAATTTCATGTAAAAGAGTTTCTCTCATTAGGCTTGTATTGCATGGGTGTAAATAAATAGTTAGTTGTCTAGTAACAAACTTTCCCATACAAGATCTTAGTTGTTTCCTAACTATTTTAATCTTATGGCCTAATATATTAATTGTTTTGGGTAATCTCATTATGATCCTTTGGTGTTAATAATTGTAAATCCCTAACCTTTTTTCTTAATTTACGAGCTGCTTTAGCTTCTTTTCTGTAGAGTTCTTTATAGCTGTGCGGACCTGGCTTACCTTTTTTTTGTACCCATCTAACTATTAACCTAAAATATCTATTGTCTTCACATAATTTCCATAGTAAGACTGCTGGTGGCCCTAATATAATTATCCAGAATAGATTGTCTATAAGACTAATTGTTAGCCATTGTAAAAAGGAGTCATAACCCATATATAAAAATACATTACTCATTTAAAACCACCCTAATAATCTACCTACAATGAGAGATAAAGTACCAAACAGAGACAAAGTAGCAATAATACTTGTATAAAGAGCATACCGAGTTCTTTCCCTAGCCATTGCATATTCATTTGCTTTTCTTACCTCCCTATCTAATTTTGTATACTTCTTTTCCCAATTTACTTTTCTACTCATTTCTTGTCTCCATACGGAAAATTATCTTCAGGCATAGCAACTGCCATGACTGCTCTGCACAACATGTGGTTTATATGGTCGTCAGACTCGTCTCCTGCTTTATAAGCTTGTAGGTGAGCTTCAAGATGATTAATATGGTCATGTCTTGGTATCTTGTGCCAATTATTTAACTCATACTTATCTGCCCCATACTCAAAGACCTTTGCTAGACTAAACAAAGCTTTAGGAGGAATTAAATCAAAGCGATAAGGTATTTTGCTTTGCTTGCCACCTTTAGCATTCTCTACTATATCTGAGTCTTTTCCTATACCATCAATCATTCTGTTTCTCCGTTTGCCTCAATAGCTAGTTCAAACGCTTCGTTATATCCCTTTTCATAGGCATTACTTTCTATCGCTGCAACAAAAGATATAATATTTTCCCAAGGCTGTTTACGTTCGGGATTAAAAAACCATTTCTTTGCTAAATCACCTAGACTATCTTCCCAATCTTCTGTATCATTATCCATCATTTCCCTCCGTATCTATTCCTAATAACTTAGCTATCCAACTCATCCATATTATTATCGCCACAAAGACCTGAAGTATATACCAATTTACTCCTTCTCTAAACCAGTTAGGTCTTTTGACAATCTCATCTACTCCGTTCTTACTTATTGTTATCCATTTACCCATATAATTTTATAGAACAAAGAAGCAGAATAGTAACCCTATGAAAAAAACTAATCCCCAGAATACATTAAAATCTGCCTCTCCCATCATTCATTACCTCCTAAAGTACCTAACACTATACAAAGACTAAACATAAGTACTATAAATATTATTATTACTATTGGGTGGTCTAGCCATTCATAACTCATTTTAGTTGCTCTCTTCCTGTCATATATAGGGCGTTATCCAAATACTTAAATAGTATATAGTAATCTTTTTTTGGATTATGATGGTATACTCTAGTTTTTTCGGCTTTTATAAAAACTAACCTCAATTTTTCAATAAGAGAGATAGGTTTGCATCGAACAGATATAAAAATATCAGATTTAAGCATATTATTTATACTTCTCCTTCAAAAACTCTATAAGACCTTTTGTCGTAGTAAAGACTTCTCCACCAGAGCCTTTTACTATCTTATGCACATAAGTTCCGTTTATCTCAGTTTTAGTTGTAGTTACTAAATATACTGGTTTTATAAGGCCCATTTTCTTTAATATAGGTCTGACTTGCTCAGTGTATTCTTTCTGCAACTCTAGGGGATATTTTTCTCTGACAGGATCAATAAAATTTGCTAAGTTAGCTAGAACCCCTTCCACAGCAGCTCCACAAAAAGGAACACCTGGTAGGAGGTTGACTACCACAATATCTGCTTCTACTACAGCCCATACATCTTCTACCCATATTTTATGATATATTTTATCTACCCTATCATTAAGACCTGCTAAACGCCATCCTGCTACGTTTCTATTGCTATCCCTTGAATCGAACCCTGTTTTAGTCTTTTCTTGTTTACATGGGGCATATAGCTGCTCCTCTGGGATTCCAGACGCTACTAGGGCGTTAATCATGTTTTGTTCCCTTATGTCTGCAAGATTATCTCCTTCCATAGCTCTAGCTAAATATATTCGTAAGTTAGGATATTGTTTATTTAGACTCATGTTGTTCCTCCCTGTGAGGGCATTTTCCATAAAATGCTTTAGCACAGTTGCAATTAAAACAAAGAACTTGATAACCTTCAGGGTAATTTCTTTTCTTTAGGTAAGCATAAAAATTAGTACCTGAACCTTGAGACCCTAGTTTCTTTCTTTCAATGTTGCCATCATTATTTATGTGATCTAAACACAAAAATTCTATATGAGTTTCACCACAACAGGCACATTCAGGATAACTTCTCTCACTATAATGGGATAGGACAATTAATTTCCTTTTTTGGCTCCAGCGTTTCTTTTTCTTTTTTAATTTGTCTGGATTGCGTTTCCAGTATCTTTTAGTAGCTTGATTAGCTTTTAGTCTATTTGTCATACCTTTCCCTCTTAGGCTTACGTAAATCTGTTGGATAGTCCTTTTGTTTACCCAACATTTCTTCCATCTCATCATATTTTAGGCTAGGGTGCTTAGAGAGTACCTGTAGTATTTTCATTACTCTATCTGATTTCATTTTCATTATCTCACCTTCCAACTTATATGCTTTTTGAGAAAATAACAAGCTACATCCTTAGTCTTATGGTATTTATTTCTTAGCTCCCAATACTTTTTAATTAGCTTGCCCAACACAAGACCATTACGTTCTTTCTCTATTCTAGCTTTTAAATGTATTAAGTTCTCAATCATAATAACTCCCTATATAAATCCATCCACAATATTTACTGCTAAGACCAAAAAACTCATACTCAATAGTAATAAGAAGCCAATCATCATATCTGTAAAGAATATGTACTTGTATTTGGTCTGGGATCATAAATGCTATGTTACTCTCAAAATCTGGATATTCCCTTAGAGTATCTACAAAGATACCCTTATTATAGTCCATTAAGCGACGATTAGGGTCTGTAATCGCTTCAATGGCTTCTGGTGTGCCCTCTAAGGAGCTTGCAGCCCCTAACTGGCAGGGTAGTATTAAAAAAGCCATTAAGACCACACAGAAGGCTATTATCTTGGTGTTAGGCATTAACTTACTCCTGGAGGCTTTGAAGGACCCTTTTTGACATTATCTATTCCCTTTTCAAGCTGTTTCTCTTCTCCTGGCAACTTAGCTGTTGGGTCATTTTTACAAGCTTGGTCAGGTCTTATTTCTTTGGGTAAAGTGCCACCTGTAACCTGTTTCTTAGCTATATTGAGTAGCTCTTCTTTAATAAGAGCATCTAAAAGCATGCCTTGTCCAGTAGCCCTTTCTATCATAGCTTGCCCTCCTCTAATGTTAGTTCTCCAACCTTCAATTTTTTCCTTAGTAATTTTAATAAAACTAACTAACTCTTGCATCTTTTTCTTTTTGTCCATTATTATTTACCTCCTGTAAATTCCCTCCAAGTTTTTAATTTATCTCTAACCTCCTTTTCTATTTCTTGCGACAGTTCTTTATTCTCTTCTAGCAGTTTCATTAAATTTACTTGCCCTTGAGCTAAGTTTTCATCTTTATAACCAAACCAAGACCCATTCTTTTGCAGTGCATTCAACTCTAAAGCTACTTTAATTAGGTCTAGGGTGGATGATATCCCCTTGTTGTATAAATAGGTAAGAGTAGTCTTTAATAAAGGTGGTCCAAAACTATTCTTATCTACAGTACATATAATTTCATTCCCTATAAAAGCTTCTCCTTCTTTGAGTTTCTCACCACGACGGAGTGAGAGACGAACAGAGGAGTAATGTTTTACCGCCCAACCACCAGGTGTGGTACGATTAGAACCAAATGTAATACCCACTTTCTCTCTAATCTGATTGATAAAGACAATAGTTGCACCCATCTCATACAGTTTAGGTAGAAGCTTCTTTAAGTTGCGAGACAAGAGTCTAGGTAATGCAGCTTGCTCTTTATCCTCATACTCTCTTTCCATTACTTGTCTTGGTGCAATAGCTCCCACAGAATCAACAACAATAAATTTTACATCTTTATCAAGTATATCAGATAGCATTTGAAACAAAACCTCCCCATCAGGGGGAGTAAGGATCAAAAGCTTCTCTAAATCAATACCAGCGTCCTCTGCTGCCAACCTGGGGAACTTCCGTTCAACATCTATGTAGACACACTTAGTATCTTTAGTCTGCTGATAAGCTATACAATGCAAGCATAGACTTGTCTTACCAGAAGTTTCAGGCCCATATAACTCAACATAAGACCCTTGCTTCCATCCTCCACCTAATAGCTTATCTAAAGAAAGGAAACCAGTAGAGTAATACTTATTCTCTCCTTCCGATACGGATGCTTTACCATAAACATCTATTAGGTAATCTCTAGTGCTATCCTCTATCTTTTTCTTCTTTTTTGCCATTTTTATAGCACTCCTTACAAACTCCTAATGCTCTTCCTGCTGAGTCTTTCAAAGTATAGATTAGTCCAGACCATATATCATCCTCACAGGTATAGCATTTAGGTAGGCTCTTACTTTTTATTTTTTTTCTCATCTTGTTCCTCCTTTATAAGGGTCTCTATTTTTTCATAATTTCTTTGATTTATACTTTTAGGTTTCCTATCAACAACATCTCCGATTATTCTGTCGATAAATCCTATTTGATAAGCAGTTGTAGTATCAAAAAAGTAGGGCTTGGAAGTAAAGTATTTTGTTAATCTAGCCTTTTCCATGCCTATTCTTTTTGCATGTAAATTTACAAATTCATCGTTATCTATTGTATGATGGGATAAAGCCTCTTCCATTTCTGATCTTGTGAGGTAAGCCTCATCTTTAAAGTACCAAGCACTGCTATGAGTCATAAATTTAGTGTACTCCATGGCAGATCTAGTATCTCCTGCCTGTAGAATAGCTACTCCCCCTGACATACATATGCTACTAGCTATTGTATGAACCTTAATCTTCCATTTTTTAAGGAGAACTAGATAGTTGTAAATAGCCAAGGTCTCTCTCAAATCTCCTCCAGGTGAAGAGATTATTACAAGCAAGTCTGTTAGTTTTTCTCCTCTTAGGCTGGACTGCCACCGAACATTTCCTATATCCCAAACTAATCTTTCAAGGGTCCCAGGATAGTCTACTTTCTCCCCCGATACCAGTTTGAGCTGTTGGTTAGGCATGATTGGCCCTGAAATAAATACAAGACCAGTTTCAGCATAAGCTACACTAACTGAAAGAATTAGACATATTAAGATAACAATTAATTTTTTCATATTTTACCTCCACCCAGCAGGGAGAGTATAACTTGAATCAATCCCTCTAAACTAAAATAGGGCATTCCCTTATTATCTCTTCTCTCTTTTTCTATATATTCTGAAATGCAAATTTTCATCTTCTCCGCATCAACCTCTACCCCTGCGGATTTTACTTCGGAAAGGGCTAAATTATACACAATATCCAATTTATTTAAGTAAGGCCCTTTTTTCATTCTCTCCAACGTCTCCGCACTAATCACTACTATCTTCTTGGGTTTTTGTTTAGTCATATTTTACCACTCCAAATTTATAAAGATTATTCCACCAAGAGAAGGACTCAACCCTATGCTTCCGCTTAACCATCCTATTGGTCTAGGTCTTCTTAGTGTAGCAGGAAAGAATGTCATAGTTATGGGTCTTATATCTATGAGCAAAGTTATTAGTATCAATCCTATAAGAAAGTATTTTAACATAAATCAACTACGTATGAAAAGGTACTAACATGTTTTGCTGTAACTCCCCAAATTAACTGCGACGGAGAAGATCCTTTACCCATTTTATCTGATAGATCATCTGGGCCTTTTAAACTACCACTCATAAAGGTTCTTGTACCAAGCCATTCACCTATATTCCAATGATGTAAATGACCATAACAAAGGGCTTCTATGCCATATAATGCGCTCCAACCCCCTATTTTAGCTGCTCCTGCTGCTGTTTCAGTCTGGTTAGGGCCTTCATGCCTAATTTGATACTTATGGCCTTTAATATCAAGATTTAGGTAACTCCCTTCAGCATACTCCAATGATATGTTCTTTAATCCAGAATCACGCAACCACAGATCTAAAACCATATAAACCATTAAATCCCAATTTGAAGCATCTGCCATATTTTTACCAGTTCTTCCATGATTACCTTTTACTGCATAAATACGAATAGGTAGCCCAAGTTTGCTTAACTCTATGATATACTTCTTTAAAGTTTTCACACAGACCATAACCTGTTTAGGAGGAGTTACTTCTAAATTATATGACTGCCCTTCATATATCCCTTCACCATCTACCATATCGCCTGTAAGTAGAATAACTATCTCATCAATATCTGAGCTTGCGAAGATATGATTCTTAATAAGACCAATCATTTTAGAACACATTAATTCTGCTCGTTCCTGGGCTATGAATAAGTTATAAATAATTTTACCTTTAGTATCTTTAACTATGTTACCTATATGAAAATCTGATAGTTGATTAACTAAGGTCTCTTTAGTTGATTTCTTCCATGGCAAATCCTTTAAGGGTTTTTGCACAGCTAAAGACCTTCTAAGCATATCCATAATGCTAGAATCATCAGGTTCTATAGCATATTTCTTAACCCATCGTCTAACAGTAGCCTCATCTACACCTTTTACCTCTGCTACTTTAGATTTAGTCTTATATTGTGCTAGTAAGATTACTAGCTCATCCTTTGTGGGTATTTTAGTTCTCATTTGCTATACCTCCTTGAAAGCTTATCTGCTATCATGTGGTCTGGGTTTTTGCTGCTTATCCATTTTACTTTTACTTTAAACCCATCATCTAAAATTGTTTCATACATTCTTCTAGTGGAGTTATAATAGGATAGTAAAGTTCCATTTTTGACTTTCCATTTTTTGTTAAATTGATTAGCTACAAGTTGGCTATCTGTGTAAACAACGAGTGTATGTGATTTTACAGATTTAACCCAACCTCCATCTGTTAAAAACTTAAAAGCTCCTACAAAATATAAAGTTTGCAATAAGGCTAACCATTCTGCCTCATTTACTGTTACCTTAGACTCTATCTTAGCCGAATAGCCCCAGATTAATTCTTTAGAGTATATCCCTATACCAGTAGTACAGGCGTCTATATATATTTTAATTGTCTTACTCATATCTCATCCTTTCTTTCTATTATTTTGGTCTGGGGTATTTTTGGCATTAATTTCTTGTCAGTAACGCCCACCCTAGAGACTAACCATTGAATAACTTTAACTAAATTAGTATACTCTATATGATTATCTACTTCTAGGTGGTAACTTTTTAAATTTGGATAACCTGGAGGAAGCTCAAATGAATCCTCCTCTGTTATCAAGTTGTTTAAGTTAATTATCTTGCCTATCTTCATTTAATTTCTCCTTAGTTCTTATTTCATCATAACATTTTAAGCACACGTTCCATGGATTAGGGGGATTGTGGCACGTAAAATGCCATTTTTGATAACCCTCATCTTTAGGGATTACGTCTCTACAGAGTTCACATTTCATTCTAGCTCCTCCTTGTTTTTATACCCAACTAAAGTCTCCCTCAGTTCTAAATTTTCTTTAATTAATCCATAGAAGTCTAACAAAGGTAAAGTTACAGCCCATATATGTAAAGGCCAGCTTTCCTCACCTTTATTATTGCGCCTATGAATTACTAAAGGTACTTTAAGACCAGTCTCGGCAGGATACCTAATTCCTGCTTCTCTATAGGCTTGTTGTAGAGCCTTCCCTAGATTTAACTTCTCTACACGTTTAATTTCGTGCAAATACTCACGTAAGAAGACTGGAAGGTTAGCTTGGTCTCCTTTGAATCCAGGAATATTTCCTGATCCTGGCATGGGCTTTACTTTAGGGTTCTTAATATACTTTTTGAAGAATCTTTTTATGATTCTACTTATCTCTAGTTCTCCTTCCACACCTTTATTTTTCATTTAATCGTCTCCCATATTCTGCGATAAGGAGAGCATCTACTAAACCTTTATGTTGAATTTTGCATCTATCTGAGGCTCTAAGGTCTTCTTTTGGAAATAACTTTTGCACTGCCAATAAAGATCTTTCCTTCGGATTGGGTACTTCTTTTTTATCCACTGTGTGTACTTCTTTTTGCCATTTTTGGGGAGTTACCAGTTCATACTCAAAGCCTCTTGCGATTAGCAATCCCTCTATGGCTCCATATATTCTACCGAATTTGAAGGAACTAGCAACACCTTGTTTGGGCATGCTATGCACTTTTTCTAAATATACTTTAGTATTTTTAGTACTCAATAGACCCAGAGTAACAATAATCATTTGTAAATTAATAAACCCCTCTTGTTTCTCCATAATATATTTTAATCTTATACCTCTATAGGGGCTTAAACATACTATACCTCCAGTAAGACCTGGATCTATACCTACAATATTGTCTTTCCTTATCATATTACCAGTAACACCTTTTCTTCTTCTTTACCAATCCATTCATCAATATTTATTTCTTTAATATTTTTTATTTTTATGGTCCCTTCACGAATGAGCTTAGAATCTTCAGAAAGTAATTTAAAAATCTGCCCAAGACCACAACGAACAAGATAAGTACCTCCATTAGTTAATACTCTATATACTTTCATTTTATTGCCTCCTCTTCTGGATCTTTGTCTAAATCAACATCTTTAAAGCCACCCCCATAGTGCCATCCATGCAACTCTACGAAGTCTATAAATTTGTCTACAAAATCTTCACCCATTAACTTGTAATCCTTTTGATATATTGCTCCTGTAATCTGTATTCCCCAATGTGTCATTTTATCTCCTTCATATTTCCCCAATTAGGGCCTACTTTTAAGCCCACAGGGATGGGTATTCCATAATTCTTACATACATCCATACTTTTTAAAACTATCTCTTTTACCAGGTCTAGCTCATCTTTATGCACGTCTAACATAACCTCATCATGTACTTGCAAGACCATTTTAGATTTAAGTTTAAAACTATCGAGGCAATCCTGAATGTCAATCATGGCTAATTTCATAAAGTCTGCACATGTACCTTGAATAGGAGTATTAATACACCTTCGAGCAATTAAACTTTTCTTTTGGTATTTTTCTTTCATAGCTGCGTAGGGTCTTTTGCGATTTAGTAGAGTAAACGTATAACCTTTTTGTTCTGCCAGTATAGGACTAAACTTAATAAATCTTGAGACCCCTGAATATCTCCTAAAATAAACATTAGTACGTCTCTGTGCTTCATCCTCATCTATGTTAAGTTGCTTTGCTAGACCCCATTTAGTCATACCATAGTCAAGACCTAAGACAACTGACTTTGTTTCCTCTCTCATCTTATCTGTGATCTCTTGGTCTTTAAAAGTATCTTTAGCAGTCTCCCTATATACATCTTTCCCATCTTGAAGATCCTTTTTCATTTGTTTATCATCTGCTAAGTAAGCCATAATCCACAATTCTGCTTGAGAGTAATCTGCTGATAGTAATATGTGATCTTCACTTGCTGTAAACACTGCTCTTACATCTTTTTGCTTAGGTATATTTTGTAAATTTGGCTTATCACTTGAAAGCCTTCCTGTAGCTGTCCTAGCCTGATTAAAAGCTGTATGTATCTTCCTATCTACTTTAATATGGTCTACCAATGCTTTTGTATATGTACTTCTCATTTTATTTAACTTCCTATATTCTTTTAGGTGTTGAATAACTTCATGCTTACCCTCAAGTTTGGTTAAAGTTTCATCATCCGTTTTATGATAAAATATTGCTCCTTTTCCCTTCGTTACTCGTAAGCTGCCTTTTATTCCCTCCGTAGGAAGCCCTAAAGTTTTAAATAGATACTCTGACAACTGTTGAGGGCTGTTTATATTTATGTCTTTTGGTAAATGCTCCTGCACTTTCTCAATTTTTCTATCTAATTCCAGAGTGAGTACTTTAAGTGATGATTCTGATACTGATATTCCAGCCAATTCTATATTTATCAGCACTTTTAAAAACTTCATTTCCATCTGGAATAGACTCCAAAGACCAGCATCAATAATCTTTGGTTTCAAAAGCTCATAAAGTTTGTGTGTAACCTCAATATCCATCTTACAATACTTCTCTATTTCCCCTACAGGTACTACAGTTATATTACAGTCTCTCTTCTTAGTGCCTTTAGGTTTGTGCTTATTTATCAACTGTGAAAAAGTTGTATATTCTATGTCAAAGTACTTTTTTGCTAAATATTTTAAATTATATTTGTTTTGGTCTGGGTGAAGCATCCACTCAGCTACCATTGTATCAAATATAATTGCCTCCTTATTCCATGGCTGATTATGAGTTGTCAGGAACTCTAAATCAAACTTCACATTGTGCCCTACATATTCATCTGCCAAGAAGTAAGGGAGACCTGGATCAGAAGAATATTCTATATCCTGATCGCACCATTTAAACCCTACACCTACAATTTTGTCCTTTATAGGGCATAGGCCAGTTGTCTCTAAATCGAACACAAGTTTACTCATTTATGCTGCCACTCCCATATTTGTTTAGCTGCTAGAAATGTTTTGAATAGGTCTGGGCTATCTTCAAATATTTTTATTTGTGGTTTACCAGTTTTCTTATCTAGCCTAACTAAGTACATTTTTTTAGCTGTGGTAAGTGGAACTGCAAATGTTTTTTGACTTCTCTCCTCAAAGGCTTCCCTGTAAGCACTTAGCTGCAAAGCATTTTCTGGATATATACCACTTGAGGTCTTCCAATCTGCAATACATAATTCACCATTTATGTACCCTACAAAATCTAAAGTACCTGCGTACCTAAGTTCATCAGACCAAACAGTTACCTCAGTATCTACAGGCTTCAAATCAACTTCTTTCTCCCAAATAAGAAAGGCATTAAAAGCATTTTTAGCTTCTCCTTTTAGTTTGGTCTTTGCACCAGTTTTTAAATATTTGTCAATAGCGTGGTGTACCTCAGACCCAATATTACCAGACCTCTTCATTATCTTTGTAGGTGTATCAAGCATACTCCACCCTAGCCTGCTCATTATTTTTGTACGTAAAGGTTTAGTTAGCTCGTCCAAGACCTGAAGCATTTTACTTGTTCCATGCTTCGCATACCAGAAATAAATGGCTGGCTTATTAATAATCCTTAGAATAGTAGTAACACTAGGGTACAACTCTCCATTTATAGGGTAAAAACCTTTTTCATTTCTTTTAGATTGTTTTTTCATACTACACACTCATTAAATCTTGCCAATAAAGATAAGAAACAATGTCAACACCAAATAAGCCCTCACAAGCCAATTCCTCAAAACCCTTTAACACAATTACTTTTTCGTGGAGAGTAAGCATATTAACTCCAATTCTTAGCCATTACAAATTTACCTGCTTCTCTGCTTGTATTTATATAAGTAGTAGCTTTACATTTTTTACAGGTAACTTTTACTGCTTCATTTTTATATGAGTCAACGAAGTCTTTAAATTCTAGGTCTGGGTAAACTTCAAGTAGTTTTTCTTTTGCCTCGGCTATTGAGTTTGCCTTACCTCTTATCTGTTCATGCTCACATTTAGGATAAGCTACTGCTGGAGCTGATTGTGTTCCTACTTCTGTAAGGGTTTGTTCTGCTACAGGATTAACAGTCTCATCCAATTTCTTTACACATCCGCATAGTATAGCTAATTTAGGGCTTTGCAAGGTATTTAAAATATCCTCTTCACTATCAGATCTAATAACTAATTGACCATTCTTAGCCCACTTGTTTCCACAAAAGATACTTACTTGATACTTTGGGTAAGGTGTTCCTAATTCCATTTTATTTTTCCTCCTTATCGACTTTTATATCTACTACTTCTCCAAAATAACTTGCTATTTTTTTACAATCCTTAAATGTAATTTTGTCCAATTTTTGCCCCAATCCTTCCTCCATGGACTGAAGAGTAAAACAAGGCAAAATAACTGGCACACCTTCAACATTGGCTAGACTTATGAGAAGATCTTGTTTTAAAGTTTGTTTAAGCAAAGAAGCTAGTTGAGTTAAGCGTTGGCTCCTTCCATTCAATTTCATTTTATATTACCTCCAAATTTTCTGAACTACCAATTTCTTTAAAACATAAAGGGAAACCCATCCAAGATTCCTCTTGCGTGTACGCTAAATCAGCGTCGCATATCCTCGGAGTATCTAACTTTATACCGATAGGAAAATTTACCGAACCTCTATCTATAGTTATAACAGTTCCAATCTGCCCTCTAGGAAAAACTTTTATTCTATCTCCTACTTTTATTTTACTCATTATCTTGTCCTCCTTATTTAAATATTGCTTCGCCATAAAAAACCATAAAGTTTGCTAAAGCCAAAGCTAAGTTAGTAAATCCTACAGACCAGTTTCTTAGAATAAGATAGCAAAAGCCACACAGGATAAAAGCAAACACAGTAAAAGGCTGAATATATCTTATAATCAGAGTTAAAAGTTTTGTAATTATTCCCCACATTTTAATTCCCTCCTTTTTTGTATCTTAACTCTTCATCATAAAGTTGGTCAATTATTTTGAAATTATGGTCTATAGGCATATCATTATACATGGACAAAAGAATAGGATAATTTTCTTTTTCTAGTTTGATCCTCCTTAGTATTTTTCTTACAAAATCTTTTTTATAGCCCCAAATAACTATAGCTATATCTTTTTTAGGAAATTTAAAAGCTAACAATCTTATGTCTTGCTTTATATCGTCTACACCCATGTAATATACTTTGTAATACTTAGCAAGATCATATAAATTACGAGCTACTGAATCTAATTTTTTTTCATCCAGCATTAATTGGTCTCCCCTGCATATCAAAAACTTGTTGGTCAAATCTTTCCTCACGTTTAACTATGATAACATCTGAAAGTAGCAGTGTACCAATAATGCTCGAAGCATACTCTAAGGCACACCTTGTTACTTTTACAGGATCTATAATACCTGAGAAGCATAAGTCCTCTAGCTGCCTAGTTTCTGTATTGTACCCATGCCGATTAGTTATTTTATCTAAGGGGTTAGACCAGTTAAAAAGTGTAGCTTTAGTTCTCATATCTGCATTTTCTAATATCTGTTTAGCAGGAGAATCTATAATGCTATAAAGTAAATCATATCCAATTTGTTCTTCCTTATTTTGCAGAGTACCTTTTTTTCTGCTGCAATAGACTAGGGCTCCACCAGCACCAACGACAATCCCTTCCTCCAGGGCAGCTTTTGCCGAGTTGATAGCATCTTCTACTCTATAAGTCTTTTCTGTTAGCTCTGTAGGTGTAGGAGCACCAATTTTTAACAATGCTACGTTATTAGATAAATTAGCAAGCCTGGTCTTTAGTCTGTCGTGATTATACCCACCTGCAACTCTCTTGTTTACTGCTTCTTTCAGATCTTTTATGCGTGAATCAACTGCTTTTTTGTCTCCTTTGCCTCCCATGAGAATTGTTTCATTTTTGTCTATTATAGCCTTATCACATCTTCCAAAATGTGCAGTTGTGATACTATTTATCCCTGATCCGCTATCTCTTGTTAGTAACTTGCCACCAGTTTTTAAAGCTATATCACTCAAGACCTCTTTTTTATCTAGTGTTGCAGGGGTCTTTACTCCTACCCATTTTAGACATCCCATTGCATTATTACTCACAATACCATTTAGTACAGCGTGGCTCATGCTATCTGCAAATATCACTAAAGGTACATCACATTGGGCTATTTTTCGTCCATCTTTCGTCTGACCAAATCTAATCTCTATCCCTTTTTCCTTTAGCATAGTCTGAAAAGCATCTGCTATCTGGGTGAAATCACTTACAGTCATTAAAGCTCTATCTGTAATTAGAATAAAAGGATTTACAAGCTCACTTTTCTGTTTCGCTATGTTAAAGATCATAAATGGAGAGATAACCCCACTCTTGAGCTTGTAACCCTCTATAAATTCAAGTTTGGTTTCTCCTGTGGGTGAAGTCTCTACCAATACAGCACCATCCACTCCAACCTTATTTATGGCTTTGGCAATTAGAGTACCTATTTCTTGATCCCCACTAGCAGAAAGTGTAGCAATCTGCTCTAGTTGTTCTTTAGTCTTAATAGGAGTGGCAATCTTCTTTAGGGTCTTTACAATTTCTTTGGTAGCCTTCACAATACCTGTACGGAGTTTGCTTCTATTAACACCTTTTTTAACTAACTTAATGCCCTTATTATATAACTCTCCTGCTAAGATTATAGCGGTAGTAGTGCCATCCCCTGCTTCTTCGTTAGTCTTGTGAGCAACCTCTTTTACTAATTTAGCTCCTAGTTCCTCATAAGAGTCTTTTAAGTCTATATCTCTGGCAATAGTTACACCATCATTTGTAATTACAGGAGATCCCCAATCTCTTTCTAAAACAACATATTTGCCATCAGACCCTAAGGTTATTTTAACAGAATTTACTATAGCATCAATGCCTTTCTGTAAACTTTCCCAGGCTTTAGATTTAAATTTTAACTTTTTTGGCATTATTTTTTTAACTCCTTCATTATTGCTTTTGCTAAGTAGTTTCTGCCCATATCTTTGCCTAACCACCTATCTATTATCTCCTCTAATCTAGCTAGGGTTACTGATTTCTTTCTGCCTGGATAAGGTATAGCCACTCCTTGAGGAAAGTCCATCAGGGAGACTGCTGCTAAATAATAATCCACGCGTTCACTCATCTTTATACCTCCCACTTTTGCTACGTTGACACCATGGACAATAGTCTTCTTGGGGTGAAGTTTCTATTTTTGTACACCATAAGTGGTAGATAAGGCCCCCAATCCAAAGTATAGATAGTAAAACGATAAAAATTAAACCTATTGTAGGAGTCATTTCTCCACCACCACTAATATATCTGATTCGTAAATAATACCTCTAACAACAGCTTCAATTTTATTTTGTACTGGAACCATAGAGTTATGTTTTACTATTACTTCTTCTCCAAGTTTAAATTGAGTTACTTCTTCTCCCATGGCAATAATTTTACCTGATTTCATACCCCATTCATCAGCAGTGTATATGTTTAGAGAATCGTCCATAGAAGGAACGTAAAAGCCACTCTTAGAGATTTCATCTTTCTTAACTAAAGCTAACACTATTACTGTTCCAATCGGTCTAAGTTTCATTTTGATAACCTCTTCTCCATGACCTTCCAACTTGTAGTTGCTGTTCCAACATAAGTGTCATTGAACATTCCCCACTCGGTACGTATCCATTGTTTAGGGCTATAATCCTCTAGAGCACCCTTATAATACATTTCTCCCTTTTCTATCTTGTGAGCCAGTGTTTCGAAATAAACAATCTCTCCAGCCTCCATCAGTTTTAACGCTTTCTTTTTATTCATTTATTTCACCTTCCTTTATATATACTAATCCCTCAAATTCTACCCTTTAGACAAAGATAAGAGCCTCTAGTAAGCCTTTTAGCTGTTACTTGAGGTCTTGTATTCTATTTGGGCAAAATGTTGCTTAAAACGCTTCTTTCCCACAAACACTACAACGCCACTTACAAGAATTTAGCCCAGACCTACATTTATTTGCTACTCTCCTTCCTTTACCATATCTCTGGTCTTGGTACGAGGATAAGCAATTACATTTAATTATTTTAATTTTCTTTTCCATTGGTTTCTTCTATATAAAACTTTCCCTTTCCACAATCTTTAGCAATTAGTTTTTCCAATCCTTTAAGTGTAGTAGTATTTGGAGCTTCTATGTGCCATTTTCCTTCATTTGTATATACTGTAAAGTAGTTCATTCTTTGCCCCTAACATATAAAATCAATCCAAATAAAATTGCCAATAAAAGAAAACAAATAAAAATCCAAGACCCAATAAGCATTAAATATAGAGTATCAATTAACATCACCATTCTCCTTTATCTTTTGATCTTCATAAGGAGCAAGTAATCTTCTTTCTATCTCCGTAGCACATTGTCTTAGCTCACCAATATAGTTTTTATAATTTCCGTACCCAGGGAGTATAGTTCTTTTGCACAAAGCAAATAAGAAGTAATTAAGATAACCATTTGGTCTTAGTAAATCACTATGACCCTCAATTATCCTATCTAAGTGTTTGCGGTCAATTTGACTCTCTATATAAGGCAATTTATATTACCTCCACATCAGACTTACCTGCTATTGCCATATACTTTAAAGGAAAATTTACCCAAGACTCAGAAATAAAGGCAAACTCACCCTTGGCATAAGGATGAGGCTGATCAAGTTTTATCCCTAAGGGAAATTGGGATCTATTTAAGGTCTTTACTGTGCCTTTATACCCACCCATGTAATGTTCTTGCACAAATTTAACCCTATCCCCGATCTTTATTTTCTTTTTCATCTCATCCTCCTTGTTAAAATTGCCACTATAACTATAAGACCTACTACTATTATTAGATTTAATTCCATCAATTCCTCCACATCAGTACTATTGCAAAACCCATTAACATAAAAATTAGTGTTTCCAGTGGAATTGTCATGTAGTATCCCCCTCTCTTTACTTATCGTATCTCCAGCTAGAAAACTTGCATGGTCTTTGGCAAATTTTATTTTATTCCGTTGTCAATTCTTTTCGCTCTCCTTATTGTTTGTTACAAACACTGTTTAACTGTTCCTGCCCAACACAGAAAAATACCAACAATTATAGCAAAGATTAAAAGACCTATTTCTGGGTTCACTTGTTATCACTCCTCTTTATAGTATTTTCTACAACTTTATCAAAGTATACTTGGTCAACATGGTCTCCAAGAGCATTTAGCACTTTTCTGACAGCCAAGGCTTTGGTATCTACTAATCCATTAGGGGTAACATCAACTATTACTCTAACTGATACAATATACTCAACCATTTTTATCACCCTCCTTTCTTTGTCTCATCCTCTCCTCAAAATCCTCCCTTTTTCTCTGAAAATATTCTGGCGTAACATAACTAAAATCTATTTTTTCCCCCCATCTTCTAGCATATTTTAGAAGCCAATGGTCTGATTGTTTTCCTACAAATCTATTTTGTTTTCTTCCCATTAAATATACCTCTCTTTTAGTCTTTGGGCAAGACCATGCGCATAGCTTATATCAAACCAACGCCAGATTATAAATTTATGTGATCCCTTCGCCCAAGCTCTAAAAGGTTCTTGAATACAATCCTTTTCATCTACTGGAATACTGGATAATTCATCCCACATTTTATCTAAATCTCTAGTATCTATTGCCATTATTTATACCTCCTTTCCAAGTTCCATTCATCTTGGGGAATATCACTACAAAAATATTTAGCTTTCATTTCGGTCTTTAGCTTTTTATAAGCGATTTTATTCCCACTTCTATGCACAGCTTCTAAAATCTCAAAATCATTTCGCAATTCGCCCCTTGATCCTATCAATAACATATCATGTTCGTTGGCTTTCATTTTCTTGCTCCTTTAAGGGTTTTAAAAAATACTTAACACGACACTTGGCGCATATTCCATGGCTATCCTTTACCTTTGCATGTCCTATAACAGTTTTCTTATCTTCATTTGCCCAACACCAGGAGCAATAGACTGGATATTTATTTTCCATGCTAATCCCCCCTTTTATGTATAGTCTTTTCTTCCCAACAATTTTCGCAAAGCACACCAAGTCTTGTATCTTTGCTATCAAAAACCTCATGTCCTTCACCTAAGAGCAATTCTGCAAAACACTCCTGACACATTTCTATTTCTTCTATTCCCATTCTATACTACCTCCCAAAAGTCTTATCTTGGCATTTTTGACACAGCCCTGATATGCGATATTCTTTTAAGGAAAGTACATCTCTAAACTCTGTTAAATCAATTTTCATCCTACAAAAAGGACATAAACCTGTATTTACTCTCTCAACTTCTTCACTAAACCCTAATCTTTTCAACATTTCCTTATTCACTTTTTAGCCCTCCCTTGATACTACTTCTTTACAAATATTACACCGCCACACCACAAAACCACTTTCTCTGGTCTTTTCTAATACTCCTTTTAGACAATGAGGACATTCAAATATCTCTTTGAATAATGCTTCTAATAGGTTAATCATTTGCTTAGGATCTCCTTTGCCATATCTTTGGCTTGTTTGGGCGTAAGGGCTAAAAGAATATCGTTGTCATAATAAAAATCTGCCTCCTCGAAAAATTCTTCTTTTGATATATTTCGCCATCCACACCCCTGAAGCCTTCCATAGTTATCCTGATAAACACAAAATCTTTTTAACATTAGTTCCTCACCTTCCTTTCTTTTACTTTTTTCCTTATTTGGTCTAGCTTTTTCTCTAAGGCACAACTTCCTTCATTCAAACAGGTTTTACATTTCCCTTGGCACTCTTGATATAATAAGTAATCTTTTTTGTTCATAAATTTACTATTCTCCTAAATATTCCATAGCAATTTGTTTAACAATCTCCATAAGCTCAGGTAAACTAAGTCCATAGATAGAGTTTTCGTGGGTTATTTTAGGATGAAATTCAAGTATAAAGTTTTTTATGGCTTTCATCTCTGATATACTCATTTATCTTCCTCCTTTCCCATTTAATTTTATATGCTCTTCTTCAAAGAATCTCCATAACTCTTTTTTTACCTGCTTATATACTGCTAAGGTTTTAGACACTACATGGACACTTCTAGTTCCTTGTTGCCATGATAATGTTACAGGTTCAAACTTGGTCTTTTTCTTTTTTAATTTCCTTTTCATTTTTAATCCCTCCCTCTACTTCTTATATTGTAATGAGCCATCAAAAACTTGCATGGTCTTTTGGGCTAAATTTTATTACCACCCATACGTTTCTAAACTAATTACTACGTCTTCTAAAAAGAGTTTAATTTCTTTTTGTGTAGGATCGCACTCCGAATGAAAAACACCCCATGCTTTTTCCCACGCTAATATTTCAGCCTTTAACCCAGGCTCATTATTTACAAAAGTGTGTCCTATCTCATGACAAAGTACAATATTCATATTTGTATCTTTCATCTTTTCAATTTTTTCTTTGTTATACTCTATCCTAAAGGGATGTGAACTTCCATCTATGTCAACAAAAGCAGTATGTATCATCCCAGGATTGTTAAACACTTCTATTTTTTCAGCATATTTTTGGACTATGCCAGTCCATTTTGTATCAATTATCATATCTCACCCCCTTATACTAATTTATTTTTGCCCTAGACCTAGACCCTTACCTCTTTATACTTCTCATGGTCTGGCAATATTTCTACATCACAAGTGCCATCAGCCCCAAAATCTACATGCGTTCCAAGCTCATCCTTTAGTATTCTACTAGCTTCAATCTCTATTATTTTCCCATCTAGTGCCCTAATTACTTTTACCATTATCATCACTCTCCTTTTTTGGCTTTCGGTTTGTTACCTCATGCCATTGTTTATCTGCACCTGCTACACTTAACATTTGACTAAGGCTTTCCTCAATTTCTGCCATAGAAGACTTAGGAACACTACACCGCAACTGGTCATTTGTTATTATCATGGGTTATACACCTCATCTATTATATCTACACCGCAAGTTCCCTCATCATTCCCTAAGTCAATATAGTAACCTTCATCATCCTTGAGAATTCTACCTGGGTTTACATCTACAATTTTACCATCACTCGCCCTAAGTATCTTAACCATTATTATCAACCTCCCTCTATTACTTATATCGTATCCACTAGCACTAAACTTGCACTATAATTGATTTTCAAGTATCTCAAACCTATCAACTATAATTTGGCAAACATTTATCATCATTTGATTGTCTAATCCATCAAGCACACACTCTAAATCTTCTTGTATTTGTTCACGCTGATTATCTAAAGCTAATCTATTAACTATCATGTTTATCACCCCCTCACTTATATTATCGTATCAACTTGGTCTTTTCTTGCACTACCAACCATATAATGTTAGGCAGTAGATCATTCTATCAAGAAACAGCTCTTTCTCTTTAGGGCT
>SDBT01001173.1_pt1 | contig 45289 bp, 57 predicted proteins | sample 2277101 | NCBI WGS metagenome assembly SDBT01 (sample SAMN10404973, study PRJNA504765) | marine sediment metagenome | isolation source: marine sediment core GS10_PC15, 103 cmbsf | place: Arctic Ocean: Southern Knipovich Ridge | collected 2010
ACATTTATTATATGTTGAATTATATCAGCTTTAGTTAGATTATGTTTTTTACGGCATTTTTTACAAAGTAATTTATAAGAGAATTGTTGATCTTTTCCCAACTCGTCAATTGGGTACATAGAATTTTTACGTTTTAAACCAGTGACTTACAGCGGCTTGTAGCGGCTTTGAAGCGGTCAGCCTGAAAGTGTGCTATCGTGGTTTAAATTATGGGTAAATATATAACAAGAACTGAGTTCGCACAGATAGCCGGGGTGAGCGCGCAAGCGATAAGTAAAGCCTGTAAAAACAGGAGGTTACACAATTGCATACGCCACAAAAGGATAAACATTGACCACCCTGAAGCGGTTGCGTATTTGAATCGTCATACGGTTGATAACACCATTGGAATTGTGGAGCCGCTACAAGCCGCCTCGAAGCCGCTAACTAAAAAACCACGAAAAAAGACCGCCTCGAAGCCGCTACAAGATACACGACACCAGGCGACCAAAAAAACAAAAAAAGAGTTATCGCTTGAAACATTGATAGATGGGGATAATGAGGTTGATATTGAAACCATCGGAACCATGACACTCAATGAAATCATCACGCGGTTTGGTAGCGACGTGGCGTTTTTGGATTGGTTGAAGGCAACTAAAGAAATTGAAACGGTTATCGAAAAACGTTTAAAAAATGCTCAAACTAAAGGCACGTTGATCAGTCGTCGCCTTGTTGAACGTGGGGTGATCGACATAATTAACTCCGCCCATTTACGGATGCTGAAAGACGGCGCAAAAAGTATTACAGCCGGGGTTGTGTCTAAAACGGCATCGGGTGCCGAGCTGAAAGAAATTGAAAACTACGTGTCGGATGTTTTAGGTTCATTCATAAAACCTGTCAAAAATAAAATGGTGAGGTGCTTGCAAGATGTTTAAATTCAAAAATGGTTTTGTTTATTACAGAAGTTATTACACATGTAAATCCGGATTTTACTGGTCTGTGTGGCGGTATCACACTTGCACACATTACGGCATTCTATGGCTGGGTGTGTCGATTAACAAGCAGTGAACAACCTTGACACCATAGGCGCCGACTGGCTTGTCGATCAAGTACAGGCAATGGATGATCACATCACACGGATGACCCCTGTGGCTTTCAATGAGGCACACCGATACTTACCGCAAGGGGTGTCACCCCGTCCGGGGTTTATCCGTTACGACCTGTTCCCGTTTTTGCGCGAAATTATAGAATGTTTCGATCCAGAATCACCAGTGCGCGAAGTGAACTTAATGAAAGGCGTGCAAGTCGGTTATACGACACTGCTTGAATCCATCCTTTTGTATTACATCGTGCATGTCAAAATGCAAGCCGCCATGTTCATCACCGCTGATAATGAACTGGCAACCGGTCGCATGGAAAATAACATCCTACCCATGATCCACGAATCAGGCTTTGCAGATTTGATAAGGTCATCGGATGTTGGGAACACTCGCAAGACCGGGAAAACAAAGGATTTTCTACAGTGGGATGGCGGCGGGTTTTTGATCTACAACGGCGCAATGAATGCCGCTAAAATGCGCCAATATTCCGTTCCATTGATGCTCAAAGATGAGCTTGATGGTTGGAAGCGTGACGTCGGCGGTAATGGTAATTCTGACAAATTGACTGATGCGAGATTGTCCGCATATTGGCCGACTCGAAAAATATTAAGAGGTTCCACACCGCTCGAATTGCCGTCAATGATCAACGACGCGTACAAGAGAGGCGATCAACGCAAGTATTTGATTCTGTGTAAATCGTGCAGCTACCCGCAAGAGTTGCGACAAGAAACCGTGAACAAAGAAACTGGTCTGATTGGTGGGTTTAAATGGGATCTAGACGACGACACTTTAATATTAGAATCAGTCCGTTATTGTTGCCAGTCGTGCGGATTTGAACATTTTGAGACTGACAAGGAAAGGTTATTTTCAGCCGAACATGGGGCGCACTGGAACCCCACGGCACGACCTAAAGAACCGGGTATAAGGTCGTATCATTTACCATCGTTTTACAGCCCTTATGGTTTCCGGCCCTGGTCAAAATGTGTCGGTGACTTCATTGAATCATTCGACCCTGAAACCAAGCGAGTCAGGAATTTATCCAAATTTAAAGAATATTACAACAATACGTTGGGTATACCGTCAAGGGTGGCGGGTGCTAAAGTATCATTTATGTCGGTATCATCACATCGTAGGGCAGTGTATAGAATGGGTCAGGTTCCGAATGAGTACGCTAAAAAATACTCAAGTTCACCAATACTATTCATGACTTGCCTGGTGGATGTGCATAAAAGTAACCTGGCCGTCACGGTCTTTGGTTGGACTCGTGATTCAAAATGTTATGTCATTGAATACAAGAGACTGGAGAGGGCGAACGATAAGGAAGACTGTACCGAATTGACCCACCCGGTGTGGGGTCGACTGAGAAGTATAATTGAAGAGCAAATATACACCGCTGACGATGGTCAACAATACCGTGTAATCTTGACGTTTATAGATGCGGGTTACGCTAACGACACAGTAACAACATTCTGTTCTGAATATACAGCTGGTGTTTTTCCCATTCTTGGTAGGGATCGACCATCAAAGAACCAGACAATTAAAGAGTTTGCGGATTTTAAAACCCAGCAAGGCACTACTGGTTACAGGGTGTTGGTTGATCATTACAAGGATAGGATGGCATTAGTGCTGCGCCGTGAATGGTCCGAGGAATTAGGCGACCAACCTATATACCATTTTAATGCACCTGTGGATATTACCGATAGACAACTTAAAGAATTGACCGTTGAAACTCGGAAGCAAAAAGAAGATGCTTCAACCGGCATGGTTTCGTTCTTTTGGCATCGACCACAAGGTGCAAATAATGAATTATGGGATTTGCTAGGGTATGGATATGCGAGTGTTGAAATATTGGCATGGTCAATATGCATCCAATCTTTTGAGTTGGACACTGTGGATTGGCCGCAATTTTGGCAGTATGCGGAAAGTCAACAAAATAATGATTTATTTGGTAGACTGTAGAAATGGATAATGCTTTTATACAAGACCGGATAACCGCAACAAAGAAGCAGATCGTTGAGTATGAAAACGCGGCTTCTCAACTTGCGATTGGTGGTATTCAATCGTACTTGATAGATACGGGGCAATCTGAACAGCGTGTAACCAAGTTTGATTTAGTGGCACTACAGAGGGTCATCGACTCACTGTATAACAGGTGTACAACTTTGGAAACTAGATTAACGGGTAGTGGTGTGGTTATTGTAAGGGCGGGTTGGTGAAAATATTCGGCTTTGAAATTGGATTCTTTGGTAAAAAAGAACAACCTCGCAATGTGTCGTACGATACGTTGCCGCCAAAACTTGCCGGGTCAATTGGTTATAACGCAGACTTTGACGGTGACAAGTTTGCGGGTGGATTTGGTGAAACAAAACTTTTCACTGCTGATTATTGGACTTTGCGGGAGAGATCAAGTCAGTTATTTACAGAAAATTTATACGCTCGTGGCATTATCCGCAGACTACTAACCAATGAGATAGGGCCGGGGCTATCGCTAGAATGTAGCCCTGACGAATCAATATTGAGATTGCCAGAAGATAGCCTGACAGATTGGTGTGATACTGTGGAAAACCGTTTTGGGTTGTGGGGTAAAACACCGCAAGCATGTGATCATTTAGGACGTAGCACGTTAGGCGCAATAATGAAACAGGCCAGAATTGAGGCGCTCGTGGGTGGTGATGTTCTCGTGGTGCTACATCAATCAAATGTTACAAAATTACCGACTATACAGTTAATCCGTGGCGATAAAGTACAAAGCCCTTTGGGTGGATTTGTCGATTTATCAAACGGTAATGATATAAAACATGGCGTAGAAATTAATAAAAAAGGTGTTCACATTGCATATCATGCAATTCAGGATTCCGGTGAATCTATAAGAATCCCGGCTTTCGGTGCCAGGTCCGGGCGGCGCGTGGCGTGGCTAGTGTACGGTACTGATAAACGATTGAATGCTGTCCGTGGGGAACCGTTATTATCGTTAATGCTGCAATCACTCAAAGAGATTGACCGATATCGTGACTCTACGCAACGCAAGGCTGTGGTTAATTCGATTCTTGCGATGTTCATTAAAAAGAACAGCGACAAGCCCGGATCTTTACCCATAACTGGTGGTGCGTCACGTAGAGGGCAAGCCACAACAACGGACGCTGATGGGTCTAAACGGACCTTTAAAATAGCTGAGCAGATACCAGGGATGGTGATCGAAGAACTGCAAGAGGGTGAAGAACCAATTTTAAAAGGTGGTGAGGGTACTGATATAAATTTTGGCACATTTGAGGAAGCGGTAATTACCGCGATTGCATGGGCTAATGAGATCCCTCCTGAAATTTTAAGGCTCTCTTTTTCAAATAATTATTCAGCTTCCCAGGCTGCAATTAATGAATTTAAAATATACCTCAATAAGTTTTGGATTGAGTTTGGCGAAACTTTTTGCACGCCAATTTACACGGAATGGTTACTGAGCGAGGTTTTACAGCAAAAAATACAAGCCCCTACTTTACTGGACGCATGGCGTGACAAGTCGCAATACGATGTATTCGCCGCGTGGGTGTCTGTGGAATGGTACGGGTCCATTAAGCCTTCCACAGATTTAGTAAAGCAGACTAAAGGATCGAAAAACCTAGTAAATGATGGATGGTCTACAAACGCACGGGAATCACGCGCCCTTACTGGTACGAAATTCTCAAAAAACATCAAAAAATTAAAGATTGAGAATCAATTAAAAGTCGATGCCGCAAGGCCGCTCGCTGAGTTTAATAAAGAATTTGGTGAAGAAGCGGCGCAACAAGCACTGGTAGAAAGTGAAATGATGGCGATGGTTGAAGATATGATAGAGGCTCGTGTCGATGAAAATTGAACTGTTTAATAAAATTACAACGCTACTTAAAGGGTTGACTGGCGATGTTAAAGCGTTACAGGACAGTTTTAAAAATCTGCCAATACCTAAAGATGGAATTGATGGCAAAGATGCTGTTGATGGCAAAGATGGCAAAGATGCTGTTGACGGAATTGATGGCAAAGATGGCAAAGATGCTGTTGACGGAATTGATGGCAAAGATGGCAAAGATGCTGTTGACGGTCGGGATGGTTCACCGGGCGCACCTGGTAGGCCTGGAACTGATGGTAAGGATGCTATCGATGGAACTGATGGTAAGGATGCTATCGATGGAACTGATGGTAAGGATGCTATCGATGGTAAGCCTGGAATTGATGGTAAGCCTGGGAAAGATGGAAAAGACGGTAAAAGCGTTACAAAAATCAAACTTGAGAAAAACACATTACAGGTTTGGATTGATGGTGTAAAAAAATCAGTAGGTAAGATAGAATTTCCAAAAAATACCGGGGTATTCATACCCGGTACTGGTAGTGGAGGCGGTGGCGGTGGTGGTGGTCTTGCACCAGGCACACTCGAACCCGTACCGTCTGATAATTGCCGCATCGGGTATTTTGATTACAACGATTTAGCGACTGTTACGACACCTATAGTTGTACCTAGCAATGACACTTTTGTACCTCTTACAAATGACAGTCTGGGGCCGTTTACCGTTAAATCATTTGCACCTGTTGGTGTGACAGACGTATGGGATGCAGACAACAACGTATTTGATTGGTCAGAACTAAAACTAGGCGATATGGTTGATGTCAGGCTGGATGTCCAGGTTACGACGACATCGCCAAACCAACATGTTGAAGTTGATTTGATGTTAGCGATTGGAGGATTTTCATTCAATATACCGTTTTCTGATATCGTATATAAATCAATTGGTTTGCAGCCTGATATCAATATTTACAATGGCATCCATCTAGGTAATGCTAACATATTGGACAACCCTGCACGTTTTGAGATTCGTTCCGACGCTGCGGCTACAGTGGTTGTCAAAGGTTGGTATTGTAAAGTTTTGATTCGTGGGGGATAATAGGATTATTCGGGAGGTTTTTAAATGAATAAGTGGTTATTACACGAGAGTGCTTTAAACGAATTAAGACATACGATGACATCGGGGTTACAACCGACAGCATCACAACAACTTGAGTATGACGCTCGCACATCACGTTTTAACGGTGGTGACTTGTCAGAGATTTTAACAATCGCTGGTGATACCGCTGAAATAACGGTACAAGGAGTTTTGACGAGCAAACCTGACATCATTGCATTTTTATTTGGTGGCGGTAATACGGTCTACTCTGACATTAACGCGGCGCTAAGGGTGGCTGAACAAGACCCGAAAGTTAAGACCATTGAAATGGTTGTAAATAGTCCGGGCGGGTCTGTCGATGGGTTGTTTGACACAATTGCAGCGATGCAGGGTGTCAGTAAACCGATAAAGGCTGTAGTGTCTGGAACAGCCGCTAGTGCAGCATATGCACTGGTGGCGCAAGCTGACAATATAGTGTTATCTAACAGAGCATCAGGGGTTGGTTCTATCGGCATCGCTGCTACAATTTTTGTAAATGAAAGCAGGGTTGAAATTGCAAGCACCAAAGCCCCTAACAAACGTCCAGATGTGACAACGGATAAAGGCAAGGCCGTAATCAGGGAAGAGCTGGACGCGTTGCATGATTTATTTGTTGAGTCAATCGCTGATGGTAGAAAGACAACCAGTGATAATGTTAACGCTGACTTTGGCAAGGGTTCAATGCTTTTGGCAGACGAGGCTTTAAAGCGTGGCATGATCGATGGTATTGAGAGTGCCAAATCTAGTAAAACCGTCGCAAGTGGCGGGGATAAAAAAGAGGTGAAATTAATGAATGCAAAAGAGCTACTAGCTCAACATCCCGACGTACACGCGGTGGTGTTGAAAGAAGGCGCGACGGATGAGCGTGATCGAATAAACGCACATTTAACAATGGGTAAGGCATCGGGTGACATGGTGACGGCATTGGCGGCTGTTGAGGACGGGTCTGAAATGACCGCAACCTTAACAGCTAAGTATATGGCGGCTGGGATGAATCGAAACAGCACAGAAGCCCGTCAAGGTGACAGTGATGACACCAATACTGACAATGTTAACAGTGATGACGCTACCAAGGATAAGGTAGCAAGCGATAAACTGCTGGAACTTTCCGCTGAATTTTGCGGTGTAGAAACGGGGGAAACATAACATGCCACCAATTACTATCACAACTAATGAAAGTCGGAGAATACCAGTATGGGAACCCGTCTTTGATGACGACATCCTTTTAGATGCTGGCGGTGACACATATCCAGCCGGTACATTACTTGGCCGCATCACCGCAAGTGGCAAGCTGACAGCTTACACAACCGGGGCGGTTGATGGGTCACAAGTGCCTGTTGCGGTGTTACTTGACGAGGTTGTACTTGCTGCAGGTGTTGACACCGCAGGACGTCCGATCATTGCCGGTCGGGTGCGACGTGATGACTTAGTAGCATTTGGTGTCGGTGCGATTACCGTCGCGGAATCTGATTTGTTGCGTAGTCATAGCATCATACCTGTTTCATCCACACAACTAGCTGAGTTAGACAACCAGTAAGGAGCTTACAGCATGACAGTCGAGATCAAACGCAGCGGATGGCTGCAATTATTTACACAGATGCGAAGCCCTAGCGGTTTTCTGTCACGGATGTTCACCATTAAACCCGGCGGGATTTACATGGGTGACAAGGTGGGTATTGACATTCAACGCTTTGGTGAAGATGTGGCTATTGCCATTAAAAAATGTACAGGTCCAAACTTGAATGATTTTGACATCTTTACCACCAAAGAGTTTGAACCACCTTCCTATGGGGAGGCGTTCCCGCTGGATGTTTGCAGCTTACTTGATAGGATGGCGGGTTCAGATCCATATACAGCCGCAGGCATAGGTTATCGGGCGCAGTTAGTGGCAAAGATGGCGCAAGGTTTCGCGCTAATTAGCGATAAGATTAACCGAGCCGTTGAGTTGCAGGCGTCGCAAATTTTACAAACCGGCATCCTTAATTTGACGGATGCAAATGGTGCCATCACCTATACGCTTGATTTTAAGCCAAAGGCCACACACTTTCCCACTGTGGGTGTGTCATGGTCAAGTATCGCCACTGCAAACCCGTTAGGGGATTTGGAATCATTGGCTGATGTTATTCGGGCGGATGGTAAGGTTGAGCCGAGTCGTTTATTTTTTGGTAAAGTTGCGTTAAATAATTTTTTACGCAATGCAGATGTGACAGCGGTGCTTGATAACAGGCGTATTGATATAGGTAGTATTGCGCCCGAATTTGACAATTCCGGGGCTACATTTTACGGTCATGTATGGATTGGCGCTTATCGCTTTGAAATGTGGACATATCCAGCTACGTTTACCGACCCTGCAACCGGCAACCCTACCAAGTATGTTGGCGATGATAAGGTTATAATGACATCACCAACCACACGCCTTGATATGACTTCAGCTCGTGTACCTTTACCGCTCGGACCAGATCCACGCGTCGCGGGATTGTTGCCAGGTCGTTTATCAAGCCGCACGGCTGGTTTTGATGTGACACCAAACGTTTACGCGACACCAAACGGTAAGCAAATTTTCGGTGAGTTGGAAAGTCGACCATTATTAATACCTGTACAGATTGACGGGTTCGGTTGCCTTGATACTCAAATTTAATGACGGTTGGGAAGGTTTGGAACCCTTCCCTCTTTCCACATTTAAGGATTGATAACATGCCTACAAATAAAAATTTGAAAATTTTGATCAAGGCGGCGGCACTTGAAAAAGGTGTCGAGGTGCCTGAATTTGACAATTTTAGCAACGCCGATTTGACAGAAATGCTTACCGGTTTACAGGTCAAGGCTGAGACTGATGCAGATGTCAAGGCTGATGATGACAAGGCTGAGACTGATGACAAGGCTGAGACTGATGACAAGGCTGAGACTGATGACAAGGCTGAGACTGATGACAAGGCTGTCATTGCTGAAGGCAAAGCTATTATTGGTAAACGGGGAATACTGGCACCTGGTGCAACAGTGACCATTGACGACTTTGTTGATGGTGAGGTGACGTTTATGAAATTTGTTAACAAAGGTTACATAGTCGAGGGTTAGTCATGGGTCTACGTGATGTTGTCATTGCTGATTTGAACACGATCACCCGTGACACGGTGTCAGGTTTTGCACACAAGATTACGTTGATCGATCCTGAAGGTGCAGAAAATTTACTCGAAGGGTTCAGCAATGATATAGCACAAGCAGTTGACCCGGATACGGGGCAAATTGTGTCGGGTCGTTCAGTAAGCGTGGCAATTTCCATCAAGCAATTTACTGAAAAAGGCCTTAAGCTTCCTGTTGGTATTGCTGAGTCGGTAAACAAGCCGTGGATTGTGGAATTCAATGACCTGTGCGGGTTGCCTGCCAGATTCAAAGTGATGCAATCAAATCCTGATAGGTCGATAGGGTTGGTCACATGCTTGTTGGAGTTTTACAAATGATTTCTGAGCTGATCGACAAGCAGGATAGTTTTGAAATTGTCAGAGATCAAATAGCGGCAATTTTAACGCTTGAGATTGCTAATCAAATGCAATTGGCCACTGATGCGGCAAAAGACCCAGACGATTGGAAATTGAGAATTTTTATCGAAAGGTCGAACCCATGGGAGCAATGGTTAAATAATCAAGACGATGAAAGTCCTATAGTTAACGTGTGGTATGATAATTCTAATTTTAATCAAAGTGCTAGTAATGTGGTGGAACAACAAAATGCGGTAGCTGTTTACAATATTGACTGTTTTGCAATTGGTATTAGTGAGGATGACGGATCAGGTCATAAACCGGGCGATTTACAGGCAGCGCTAAATGTCCAAAAAGCTATAAGATTGGTTCGTAATATTTTAATGGCTGGTGAGTATACATATCTAGGATTGCGGGGGCTGGTGTGGGGGCGATGGATGCGAAACATATCATTATTTCAGCCACAACAAGAATCAAACGCCGCTCAAAAAATATTAGGTGCAAGATTGTCGTTTGAAGTATCTTTCAATGAGTTTAGCCCTCAAGTTCCGGCTGTTACATTAGAGTTATTGTCAGTCAATGTGAAGCGTATCGAAGATGGTCAAATAGTCGTAGAAGCCGATTATACGTACCCTTTGTAAAACAAAAAAATTAAGGAGTATTACCAATGGCGATTTCAAACGCTGTAGACCTTTCCGCAGTTGCGCGGGTTGTAGGTATCAAAACAGAATTTAAGGATTTGCGACAAGGTAATATTTTATTTTTACCCCAACGTATAGCAATAATCGGTCAAGGTAGTACAGTGTCGACCTATCCGACAACCAAACAACAAATTACAAGTGCGTTGCAAGCCGCAACACTTTATGGTTTTGGTTCACCCATACATCTTGCTGCACGGCAATTATTGCCGATCAACGGTGATGGTGTGGGGTCGATCCCGGTCACTGTTTACCCGTTAGTTGATGATGGTTCTGGGGTTGTTTCCACTGGCGACATTACACCGAGCGGTTCACAAACTGAATCGGCGGCGTACATCGTGCGAATTAATAACATTGATTCACAATCGTTTGTAATATCGGTTGGTGACTCACTAATAGAGATTGTTACAGCGATGGCGGATGCTATAAACGCAACGCTTGAAATACCCGTGGTTGCTGTGGCGGATGTAACACCTGCCGCAGAAGTCGTAGATTTTACAAGTAAGTGGAAAGGGGTTAGTGCAAATGAAATCGTCGTTGAAATTATCGGCAGCACTACTGCTGGCACATCGTTTGCTATTACACAACCTGTTGGCGGTTTAGTTAATCCAGACATTGATGCGGCATTAGCCCAAGTTGGTAACATTTGGGAAACGTTATTCTTAAACTGTCTGGAAATCACCGATACTGCAACGCTTGAAAAATATACAGTGTTCGGTGAGTCAAGATGGGGTGCATTGACACGAAAACCCATGGTCGCATTTACGGGTACAAATGAGGTCAGCATTACAACTGCGATTGTAATCCCTGAATCGCGGAAATCTGACAGGGTCAATTGCCAGTTAGTTTCGCCAGGATCCAATGATTTACCATTTGTTATTGCCGCACGCCAATTATCCCGCATCGCATTGATTGGTAATAACAACCCAGCACGAGATTATGGTAGTCAGCAAGCCCGTGGGCTTGTGCCGGGTGCTGATGGTGTTCAATGGGATTACCCAACTCGTGACCAGGCGGTCAAAGCTGGTAGTTCAACGGTTGAGATCAGAGACAATATTGTTACATTGTCTGACACCGTTACATTTTACCACCCGCAAGGCGACGCGTTCCCCGCATATCGTTATGTTGTGGACATTATAAAGCTGCAAAATATTATATTTAACTTGGATTTACTATTTGCAAATGATGAATGGGATGGCGCACCACTTATACCCGACGACCAACCTACTGTTAATCCCGACGCTAAAAAACCAAAAACGGCGGTTGCAGCGGTTGCGTCAATGGTTGACAGTTTAGGATTAAATGCCATAATTTCAAACCCTGAACAGGCTAAGCAAAGTATTCAAGCAGATATTAGTGACAGCAACCCTAAACGGCTGGATTTATCAGTTACGGTGCAACTGAGTGGTAATGTCAATATTGTGTCTGTAGATTTGAATTTCGGGTTCTTGTTTGGGTCTCAACAACCGCTTTAAAAAGGAGTATTGATTATGCCCTCAATTGGTGGCAGTATTGAAAGTGTAACTTTAGCGGGTCGTAATTTTCCGGTTCCTGCGGATGTGGAAGCGCAGCGCAAGTTGGGCGGGTTTGAAAATGAAGTGCAAGCCAATGGCGACGGTACGGCTCGGCTTATTAAAACCCGTGTACCTTTGATGCTTACAGGGTTGACAATTCAGATCGATGACAGTCGGGGCGATCATGAATTTTTGCAAGCGTTAGCGAATCGAAACGATTACTTCCCAATTGCTATAACGTACGCATCCGGTTTGACTTATCAAGGGACTGCACAAATTACGGACGAATTGCAGACTGGAAGTCAAAACGCTACGGGTACGTTATCATTATCCGGTCCTGGTGGGTTAACTAAACAATAAGGTTCAAAATGCCTGAAGATAAGATTAATGAAGAAATGGCGTTGCAAGAGTTTGATAGATTTGCTGATTCAATGGATCTTGACCTTGATGTATCAAATATGGATGCTGAGGATCTGACAGCGTTTGAAAAGCAGAAAAATCGAATGGTTAAGGCGCTTATCAGAGGCAGCCTTGTCATAAATGATGAAGGTGAAGCCGTATATACACCGAGTAATTCAAAATCTAAACACCAAACCGCTATTACATTTCACGAGCGTACAGGGTCATCTTTGATGGCCATGGATGGCAAGAAGAAAAATTGCGACATTGCCAAAACATACGCGATCATGGCCGATATGTGCGAGGTTGCGCCCAAGGTCTTTGCTGGCCTTGTGGGTATTGATGGCAAGACGTGCGAGGCAATCTACGCGCTTTTAATGGACTAGTTAACACATTACTCGTTCGTCATGGCGCGGGCGAACGGTTGCGGGATGGGGCGCATATTTTCGTGAATGTGTATCGTGAAATGTTGTTACAGATAGCACGAGATTATGCAAGCCTTCCAGATGTGCGGACTTTAAAAGCTGGCGAGATTAGATTTTTTTATGAAGGTTTACGCGCTGAGTTAGAGCATCATACGAAACCGAAGGGGTAAACATGGCGGGGCGTTTTAGCGTTGATACAGTTTTCAGAGCTGTTGACAGGATCACACGACCCGTTACCCGGATGCAAAACCGTGTAAATAAATTTACACGTGGCGTGTCGTCTGGATTCCGCAACCTTAACACTAGTGTGGATACGTTCACCAGTGGTGTAAAACGTAGTGCGATTGCTATTGCGGCAGCAGTTGCCATTATGACGGCTGGTATGGGTACAGTGGTGGCAGCGGGTGCAACATTTGAACAAACCATGGTTTCTGCTGCTGTAAAGTTCCCTGGTGAAATCCGAAAAGGCACGGCGGCATTTAAGGAATTAGAAGACGCCGCAAAACTTGTTGGTTCCACCACTGAATTCACCGCGACACAAACCGCCGAAGCACTGAATTTTTTAGCCATGGCAGGATTCAACGCTGAAAACTCCATTGCTGCGTTACCCGGCGTTGTCGATCTGGCAACCGCTGCAAATATTGACCTGGCAACCGCGACGGACATTGTGTCCGATTCGTTGGGCGCTTTCAATCTCATGTCTAAAGATTCCGCGCAGCTTGGTCTAAATCTTGCACGCGTCAATGACGTGATGGCACGAACAACAACCAGCGCTAACACCACAATGGAAAGCCTCTTTGAAACAATCAAGGATGGCGCACCTGTGGCCACAAGTGCGGGCGCATCACTTGAAACATTTGCGGCGCTTGCCGGTGAGTTGGCTAATGCCGGTATTAAAGGTAGTCGTGCAGGTACAACATTAAAAAATATGTTCGTTTCTTTGTCGGCGCCGGGTAACAAAGCCACTGGCATACTTAAAAAATTAGGCGTTGAGACTCAAGATTCAGAGGGCAATTTACGGGATGTGGTTGCTATATTAGGTGATTTAAACAAGGGGTTAGACGGTATGGGCACGGCTGAAAGATCCGGCGCATTAGCTGGTATTTTTGGACGCCTACCACTGGCAGGTGTCAATGTGTTACTGGCTGCGGGGTCTGATAGATTAAATGATTACCGTAAAGAATTAGAAGGTGCAAGCGGGGCATCTACTGAAATGGCGTCTGTAATGCGTGACACTCTCATTGGGCGATTTAACTCTTTCAAATCGGTTGTTGAGGGTGTAAAACTCTCAGTATTCACGCTTGTTGCGGGTCCAATGTCGCAACTTGTCGACAAGTCGACTGAGTGGGTGCGCGCAAATGAAAAAGTCATAACCAGCGGTTTCAATGATTTTTTGCAAAAATTAATAACCAACTTTGATGAAATAGTCGCAACTGGTAAACAAATACTAACAGTGATCGGCGTTATGATTGCGTTGGCAATAGCTGTTAAGTTGGTGGCGGGGGTTGTTGCTGTATTCAATACAGTGTTGATAGTATTTGGTGGTGCGTTGGCGGTCATCAAGTTTGGGGTCGTGGCGTTCGGGGCGGTAATCGCTTTGCTTCCTGCTGCATTGGCAGCGGCAAGAACTGCCGTTCTGTTGTTCAATCTTGCAATTGCTGCAAATCCCATAGGCGCGATGATTATTGCAATAACTGCATTGATAGCGTTGGCGGCGTTGGTTGTTAAGAATTGGGAACCGCTGAAAGAGTTTTTTGTAGACTTGTGGTCATCCATAATCGCATCGTTTGACAAAGGTATGAGATTCATAAAATCAATTGTAGGGTCTGTTGGCAAGCTTGGCTCATTTTTTGGGTTTGGTGATGACAGCGATGAGTCAAAAAGTCAAGATGGTTCAGAACCTCAAATTGTCAGCCCTCAAGAACGTGTTGCAAATTCGATACGTGAGGAAAAGACCACTAACAGTTTAGAGTTGACTGTCAAATCTGAGGCCGGTGCTGTTGAAAAAACAGGTGGTAATATCGGACCTGGTGTATCACTTTCAATGTCGGGGGCGTTCTAGTGGGTTGGGAATTACGCACAAGAAGGGCGGTGTACACCTCCCCTAGTGGGCGGAGAATCCCGTTCAGTTATGAAGAGTTGAACAGGGAATTCAACCGCAACACAACAGGCTATAATTTCCCCAGCGTTGACGGTACGTATGTCCAGGATTTAGGCAGTAGCGATAGACGATACCCAATGCGGGTTATTTTTTGGGGTGATAATTACGACCGACAAGCGGCGGCGTTTGAGGCTGCATTATATGAGCCTGGACGTGGACGATTAGACCATCCTAGGGATGGCAGGGTAGATGTCATACCTTTTGGCCGTGTGCTAATCCGTGAAGATTTAGTGAAAAATGCAAACCAAGTCATTTTTGAGGTTGAATTTTGGGAATCAACGTTAAGCTTGTTTCCAAATGGTCAGCAAAATGTCAAGTCTCTTGTGGGTGATGCTTCTGTTTTATCGTTCTTATCAATGATTGACGATTTTGCATCACTGATAGATTTAAGATTACCTACCGACCTAGTGACACTTAAAGCACGGTTAATTGTAACCGTTGCTGTAATCAGGTCACGGTTTAAGGCATTGGTCAACCAAAAGGATGTTATAGCTCGACAATTTAATGCAACGGCTGACAGTATTGTGTTAAACATCGACACTGTGGAATCTGACCCCACGACATTGGCGGGTCAGATGACAAACTTGATCACGATACCGTCTGTTATTGAAGGTGATGTGTCTGGACAGCTTGATGCTTATGTCAGCGTGATCGAAGGTATAACAAGTGGTTTGCAGGGTGAGGGTAACGAGTTCCGGTCCGATGAGTTAACCGCAAACAGCGCACTCGTGGCGATGGCTTTAGCCGCCATTAATGGTGATTTTAAAACAAGAACTGAAGCGGTGATTGCTGCGGGTAGGTTGACACAACAATTTGACAATCTGACAGCATGGCGCGAATCAAATCTTACCATTGATGGTACTGACACCTATCAAAATATTCAAAATACGATTGCACTATCTACCGGGTTTTTGGTCAGTTTAAGTTTCACACTGTTGCAAGAGCGTGCAATTGTTCTCGGTCGGCCCAGGACTATCATTGATCTTGTGGCGGAATTGAAACACAGTGTTGATGATGAACTTGATTTTTTCATTAACACTAACGATCTATCAGGTGATGAAATAATAGAGTTGCCAATAGGTCGGATGATAACGTATTACGAATGAGCGCTTATATTGTAAAACAGGGTGACACGTTTGAATCAATAAGCAGGTTGACATCCGGTGTCGCTGATAACGCACGATTGATAAGAACGGCGAATCCCGGTTCATTACCGGAACCATTGCCAGGTTCAACCCTGTTTCTACCGCAAAACATTCAGCCGATACAGCCTAAAAATGCCGGTGTCGGTGATTTAACGGTGGTCATAGACGGTACCGAGTTCATCGGCTGGCTAGGGGTGTCGTTCAGCCGATCAATGGATTCTTTCGGGTCGTTCAATTTATCGGCTGTCTGGGAGCCTCAAAACAAGCTATTCAGGGATTTATTCAGACCATTTAGTTATCATGACGTTGCAATTTTTGAAGGGTCTGAGTTACTGTTTAACGGTACAATGTTGAACATTTCACCCCAGCAAAACCCGACAAGTAGGACGGTAGTGGCTTCTGGTTATAGTAGGCCGGGTGTTGTAAATGACTGCACGGCACCCGTTACGTTATTACCTTTGGAGGTCGATAACTTCAACATTCTTCAAATTGCTACGGAATTATTAAAACCGTTCGGCGTGCCTGTGGAGAGTAGTGTAGATGTTGGCCCATTATTTCAGCGAGAGGCGATATCATCGACTGATAAGATTTTTGACTTTTTGATTAGGTTGGCACAACAAAAGAATCTGATAATCACGGACACCCCACAAGGTGCTTGTAAGTTTCAGACTGAGGTTGATACCGGGCACCCCGTCGCAACACTCACAGAAGGTGAACCAGGCATTGTGTCAACCACTCCGCAATTTAACCCTCAAGGCTATTACAGTCATGTGTCAGGTCAGAGTTTTACGGCGTTTGGGGCGGTTGATAACGCACCGGGTGCTTTTTATACAGTGCAGAATCAGCGGTTACAAGGGGTGTTAAGACCATTGACGTTTTCCGCGCCCGATACTGACACAGGTGGTGTTAAAACAGCAACAGAGGCCAAAATGGGGCGGATGTTTGCGAATGCTGTTCGGTATGATGTAATTGTACCATCGTGGAGAGATCCAACGGGCAACCTGTGGAAGCCAAATACAACCATTGAATTGACCGCACCAGGTGCTATGATTTACAATCTTTATGAATTTTTGATACGTGAAGTAATCTATACTCGCAATGATCGAGAGGAATTTGTCAGATTGGTTCTAACTTTGCCGGGGTCACTTAGAGGTGAGATCCCTAAAACTTTACCATGGGATGAGTAAATTGAAAATAATCCAAATTGTCGTTGGTGTAAATGGGCAACTTCATGCACTAGGAGACGACGGAACATTGTGGATATTGATGCCTGCAAACCTCAACGGTGTTCAATTTTGGAAAAAAATGAACACGGAATTCAAACATTAAAAAAGGGCATGTTATGAAAGGTTGTACAATGAGCAATGTTGAGAAAGAAGCCAGCAAGCTAATTACGGATTTATACGGCGCAGACGTTGCGAAAGTGCGACGTCGTTTGATTGAATTTCATGAACGTGTTTTAGAGTTAACAATTAGTGTTGATGGTTTTGTTGACCCGATTATGTTTGAGCTGATGAAAAGCAAACATACGGCATGGATAGTTGTTACATTATTCGGCGCAGTCTTTATGGCTGGGTATTTGCTGGGGAATTTATAACGAATGTAAAAACCCCGCACATCGTCACATGTGCGGGGTTGGCGATACTTACTTCTTAGTGTGCTTCACTCGCTTAACTTGCTCAGGTGTTAAACCAATATTTCCGCCTGAGTAAGCCAGCAATCGGCGGGATGTGTGAACATATTCAACCGTCAACCACTCACCCGTCATGTTTAAAACTTTACTTCCTTTTTTCAATGCTCTACTAAATAATTGAATTTTCATTTTAATACCACCATTAACTTTCCGCTTTCGTCTAAAGTGTAGGTCTTACCTTCAACAACTTTAACTTTAAAGGTAAATCCGAAAAATTCCGCTATTTTTTTAAACATTTTTAACACCCTTTTAAATATCTAGGAACCGGCCTAGCCCGTCCTGCAAAAACCATTTAACCATCAACAAAGTGTAAGATTGTGAAAAATAAGATCACATAAACCGTAACGGTTAAGTATTCTTTAAATGCACTCTTCACAACGTCAAATCAAACGCGGATCTTCCCGCCTCGAACAATTTAACGCGTTGATCCCACGCCTCTATTGTTCCGTATTGTGATTTATTATCCTTAATGTTCGTAATTGTTATTTCTAAATTCGCTCTATTGTATCGACCTCGTTTGTTAAAGTTCTCTCGAAGTTCAATCAAGTCGTCGTCCAATTTAACCCATTCATAACTCATAATCTTTCACCTCGTGACGGATTAGCACCCTTACAGCTTTTTCGATGACTTGTGATGCCGGTTGATCTGCCCCGCGTAAAAAAATTACAACGTCCGGTGCGAGTCGATATGTAACTTTAATTTTATTCAACTTTTCCCTACCTGACCCAATCCTTGAACCACCATGCGAACTTGCAACCATGCTTATTCCTTTATTGACATTAAAATTAAAATTACGAGAAGCCATAATAATCTGGTACGACCTTTGTGGTACTTGTCTAAATTTTTAAACATTTGCCTTACTCCGTTTCGTTATCTGATGTAAGACAGTGTACGGCACTTTTCAAGTCTTGTCCAGCACTTTTCAAGATTTATTTAAAATAAAATGGGAAGCTGTTATTATTTGGCGTATGAGTATGATTTCAAAAATTTTATCATTTGTTCGTATCGCTCGAAATGATGCAAAACTATCAGATGTGGCGGTTGACATCGGTGGTGGTGAAATTTTGACGGCGGAAAACTCACAAGGGAGCGGCCAAGACGCTCACCCGCTACGAGATGACAATGCTATAGTATCGAGAGTACCACGCAACGGTGCATTTGTGGTGGTTGGGTACGTAGAGCCTGATGCTACGCTTAAAGCTGCACCTGGTGAAGTGCGAACGTATGCGCGTAACGATGACCGGGAGGAAGTTGCCGAAATCTGGCTACGCAATACCGGGCATGTGGACATTAACAATAGTCAAGGGTCATTGCGGATAACACCCGATGGCACCATTACTTTGGACAATGGCGGCGGTACTGTTACTGTTGATGCCGATGGTACGATTACGACTGACAACGGTAACGGGTCGCATATCATAAGCCCGAACGGTAATCACACAATTACAAATGGTGGCGGTAGTATTGAGTTGCTCGTGGCAGGCGTGATAAACATCACTAGCCCTATCATCAATCTAAATGGTGTTGTCAATGCATCAAGTACCGTTGGTGTTGCGGGTCAATTAACGGCACCCCTTATATCTGCTGGTGGGAAAGAAATGGTTGATCATACTCATCCTATAATAGGCGGGTCAAGCGCTGGCACTACAGGACCAAACAATTAATGACTGATGTGCTATTGTGCCAAACATTAGACGACGGTGAGATTAACATTACAGGCGGTCTTGTTGAACTCACAGGCGATTTTAGGACGGCGGTATATCTATCCTTGTTTGGCGGCAATGAAGACGATGACGGACGCGACAATAACGAGTTCAACTGGTGGGGAAACTTAGGCACAACCAACCCTTCAGAACTTTATCGTAGTGAAACGCAAAATTTACTCAACAAGCTACCGCCAACATCTAATAATCTGCTGAGGATTGAGGATGCTGTTAGTCGTGATTTAGAATGGTTGAACGCCGTGGGGGCCGTTACGGGAATAAACGTTACGGTGACAGTTCCCGAATTAAACAGGATCAGAATTGTAGTGGAAATAAACGGTGATGAAAATGTAGAATTTTTAGAAAATTGGAAATCAAACACACCATGACAACACCAACAACTCAAGAATTAAGCACCAACATTATAGCGTCTATGTCTGCTGCGATAAGTCAGACAGTGCCATTATTACCAAAATCATTTATCGCTGTGCTTGCCAAAGTGTTGGCTGGTGTTTTTATCATATTGTACAAGCGGTCGGATTTTGTCGGTTTGCAATGGTTTGTTTCAACGGCATCAATCAATGACACAACCTTCAACGGTCGGACCTTTGCACCACTGATTGAAATAGGCCGGCAAATTGGCGTGGGCGATCCTACCGCATCAACCCAGGCTGAATTACTTGTGGGCATCACAGTGATAAACCAGGTTGGTAGTTTGGAAGCTGGTACACAATTAATCGGCGCGTTAAACAGCGTTACGTATATTTTGGTCGGGTCGGTGCTGCTAAACGCGCCCTTGGTGCAAGGTACGTTCCGGGCCGCATCCGATCAGTCAGGCGGTGATGGCGCCGGGGTACAAGGTAACTTGGTTAATGGTAATGAGTTGCAATTTGCAAACCCTCTTGGGGATGTGTCACGAACTGCAATTGTGGATAGTCAAGTGGTCACGGGGGCGAATGCTGAAAATATGGACGTGGTTTATCGTCAAAGGGTTTTGGATCGTTTTCAAAAACGCCCACAAGGGGGCGCATTAGCGGACTATGAGCAATGGGGCGAAGAGGTCGCAGGAATTATAAACGTATACCCATATACTGGCTCGCCTGGTGAGGTTGACGTGTACAGTGAGGCAACCGAGGCATCATCGGGCGATCCTGACGGGATACCCACACAAGCACAACTTGATGCAGTGCTTGCAAACATTGAGTTTAGTGAAGACGGGTTGGCGAGTAGACGACCGGCGAACGCGTGTGTTAATTCACTACCTATCACCCGTCAAAGTTTTGATATCAATGTTGAGGGTGTTGTGGGTGTCAGTGACCCCGTGCAAGTGCAGGTGGATATAACCGCAGCAATTGAAACTTATTTTTTAAATGCTGAGCCTTTCATTCAAGGGTTGTCGATACCACCCCGGCGTGACAAAATCACACGGTCAGGTATTATCGGAATTGTTGAGGACATAGTGACGGCATCAAGCGGGTCTTTTACGACTGCAACTTTTGAAACCACTGGGTCAAGTATACCGATAGAATTTTATGACTTGGGAAGAGGTGAAAAAGGCAAAGCTGACCTGGTGACATTTATATAATGAGGGTCAACCTTGACACATACCAGCATCTTTTACCGCGTGCGAGAGCGTGGCAAGTCATCATTAATAAAAAGTTGCGCCAATTTTTTCAAGGTCTTGTTGATTTACCAAGTGGTGTACAAGACACACAAGATCAAACATGGGCGGATTATAGACCTGCTGATACGACCAAGCTTGCTGAATGGGAAACACAGTTCGGGTTACTACCAACCGACGCAACAGAGCAGGACCGGCGCGACAGGTTGGCGGCGGCATGGCGGACGCTGGGCGGTCAATCACCCAGGTATTTGCAGGATGCTATTCAAGCGGCTGGTTTTAATGTATATTTGTACGAGTCATCTTTTGCGAGGGCTGGTACTGGTAAGTGCTTGTATCGTCAACCGTGGTTCTACTTAAACGATGGTAGATTCCCGGATAAGATAATAATCCGTGGTGTAATGGGTGAGCCTGATTTTCAAATGGGTGAGCCTGACGCAATGCTTGCCAGCCGGTATAATCTGGGTGCAACTGTGGGTATCATGCAAATGGGTGAACCAGCCGTGCAAATGGGTGAACCAGCCGTGCAAATGGGTGAGTATAGGCGGCTGGGTGTGTTGCTTACAGATCCGCTACCCGCAGGGTCAACAATCCCTGTAGAGGGTCAAGAGGATGAATGGCCTTATATTTTATATTGGGGTGGATCACCCGTTTTAGGGCAACCATCCACGGCGATAATACCGCGCAGTCGCGAGCAAGAATTTAAAACGTTAATATTAAAATTATCACCCGCGCAACAGTGGCACGGCTTGTTAATAGATTTTTTAAACTGAGGCTTAAATGGCAAAGAACCTTAACACAGAATTTCCGGCCAACACTAACGCACCAGATGCCAATTACCCTTTTGGGTCGGGCCGTGATGTTACTTTACCAGGCGACAACACCGGAACCCCTTATAGTGAGCTGTGGTTCAACGATTTATGGGCGTTCTTATCAGCATTATTGATAGCGGATGGAAGAACGCCAAACGACCTACAAGATACTGTCCTGGCATCACAATATTTCGATGCATTTTTCAGCATTGTGAATGGCCCCGCCGTGATCAAACGGCCTGTAAATATCACACCAGCGTCAGGTGCAGTAGTTGCAGCAACGTCGCCAACGCTTGTTGCCAGTGAATATCAAACGTTGTATGGTCGAGCGCACGTATCTAGCAGGTTTAGGGTTGCAACCGACATTGGGATGACGAACGTCATACATGACTCAGGTGTCATTGGTCCGGTCGAACAATATCAATTAGTAACACCAATTGCGGCAAATGCCTCATATTTTTGGGATTGTCAGTATACGGATGAAGACGGCGGATTTTCCGATTTTTCAATACCGACTGATTTTTCAATACCTGTTTCATTAGTTCAAACACCGTTGAATTTAACACCTGTCACGGGTGATTTAACAATAGGTGAAGAAGTGACGGTGACATCTGACCCTTTTGCTTCTGTACCGTCAAGCGTGCATATTGCTAGTCAATGGCAGATAACCACAGACCCCACCTTTGTTGTCATTGATTTCGACAGTGGTGAAGATTTATCCAACCTGTTGAGTTTTACACAAGGCGGTTTAACAATTGGTGAGGTGCAATATTTCTGGCGTGTGCGATATAAAAGCACTGCGCTAGGGTTTGGCGCCTATTCAATACCAACCAGTTTTACGACGGTTGCCGCTAGTGTACTGACACCTGTAAATGCACTACCGCTTGACGGCACTATCGGTATTGGACCAGGTTTACAACTCAACTCTACCGCATTTGTGGCTATACCGGCGCTTGGTGAAACACACATCGCTAGTCAGTGGCAGGTAAGCACTGACCCAAGCTTTATTGTAACGGTGTTTGATAGCGGTGATGATTCTATAAATTTAACAAGCGTTGTCGCAGACGGGTTGTCAGAGGGTCAAATTGAATATTTTTGGAGAGTGCGCCATAGGGGTAGCGTTACGGGGTATTCTGACTATTCAGAACCAACGACGTTTGAGACCTTAACACAATTTGCAGATTGGGAAATCTGGGATGGTACGAAAGATGGATTATTAGTCGTTGCGAATGCTGATACTGGTGCTGTTAAGATTAAACCAGGTAGAGTTTCGGCATTTATTGGCGAAGGTAGGTACGCAACAGTGAGTATACACCTCAACGACGTTAAGATAAGCGTGACAGCGGTTAATGGTCTAGCGGTAATCAATAACCCGGCAACCGTCGTTGCCACGGGGACAGCCCCACCAGCGGCAGCAGTTGTTAGGCTGGCAGATGATAAGGTGATGCTGGTGTACAACAAGGGTGGCAATGTTTTAGAGGGTAGGATTGTGGATTTTGTTGGCAACACACCAATCATTGGGGCTGCTAACGCAGTCGCAACGGTAATACCACCGGGTGCTGCGTGGGATATTGCAGAGGTCGATAGCACTCATGTATTTTTTACAAATACACTTACATCCAGTAGTTCGGAATGTATTGTATTAATCGTGGCGGGTGAGGTTATTACACTCGGCGCACCAACCGCGTTACCTGATGACTTCCCGGAGTGGGGAACAATTGACGTATTAGATGGTAAGGCGCTTGTACCGTATAAAATAGAGGCGGGTGGTCTGAATATTGCAATACTGAAGATTAACACCACCACAAACACATCCTTAATACTTGCCAACAATACCGACGATAACCAGCTTTCAGCATTGGCAAACAGGTTTTTTGCAAAATGGGTAGATAATGAAACTTTTGTAATTGCTGACGGGGCAAATATAACCACAAGTTTTAACATGTTGCTAGGTGCGTATGACGGTGCAGCATCTATAACGGTACAGTCACACGTGGCGTTTGCTGCAAATGTGTTAGTCAACTTTGTAGCAGTGATGCAATTGGTTGCACCTAACGAGCTGTTGGTTTTAACCAGTCGAGGGGGTTCAGAGTCCGCAGATATGCGACATCTTGAGATAGCTTCACAAAATTTATTTTTTGGGCAACCTGTCGACATAGATGCATCGGCTATTACAACAGCGGCGGGATTTGACTTAAAGTCGGTCGATGGTTTGACAGTGCTTGCCGTGACTGTTGATGCAGCGGGTTTACGTCAAAAAATACTTAACGGGAGTATTATATAAATGTACGCTGACACATTGGGTGGAAAGGTTGTATCCATTGATCGCGGATCGGCCAAGCCAACACGCACCCCACGAGGTGAATGGTTACGAATTGTTGACAGCATTACAGATCATGACCCCATCACAGAGGTGCTTATAGGGCCATTTAGCAACGTATCATCTAATGTGGTCTATCTCACATATACGGTGACTGCCCACCCACACGCGGTTGACAGGTTGGCGGCGGACTTGACCCGAAAAGCTGAGAAATTGATGGCTGATAAATCCGACGAGGTGACGAAAGGTTATACCCGGGCCGAGATAGTCACATGGGCACAGCAAAAAGCTGAAACTGACGCCTATGGTTTGGACGTGGCTGCAGCTACACCAATGATTGACAGCATGGTGTCAAAAAGGGGATTATCAAAGTCAGATGTTGTTAACAGAATCAGTACCAATGCCGCATTATTTGCTGGTACAGTTGGCGCATTACTTGGCAGGTTGCAGCATTTGAGAGATTTGATTAATGCGGGTGATTTGGTAGAATTGCGAAGAATTGAGCGTGATGAACTAACTACAGGATGGGATTGATTATGGAAAAAGAACTTGAAACGATCACCGCCGGTGATGTGGGGGTTTTAACATTAGAACCTGAACTGAAGAGAGTGCGGGTTTTAAGAACCACACTGCAAGGTGTTATTGTGGACACCGAATACAATAAACAGGCCAGAGAATTACGGCACCTGGTGGAATATACGGATCATAATGGTAGAGCGCAATCACGATGGTTTAACGAGTCACAATTGGTGGAGGTGAAAGAAGATGGACAAGCTTAACATCGCGGAATCAAATAATGCAGGGATCGGTAAAAATGCCGCCACGAGTGAAAAAATTGAATTAAAAGGTCGTTACTTTTTTGAATGTTTTGACTCTGAAGGTAATCTGAAGTGGTCAGACACGATTGAAAATCTTGTCACTACCGTTGGTAAAAACGAGATGTTAGATGAATATCTTGCCGGTACTGCATACACGGCTACATGGTACATCGGTTTAATCGGTGCAACAGGTTACACTACTGGACCGGCTGTAGGCGATACTTCAGCATCACATGGTGGGTGGGTGGAAGATCAAAACTACACCGAAGCAAACAGACTTACAACCGTATGGGCTGCTGCTTCTGCTGGTAGTAAAGCGTTATCTGCTGCACTTAGTTTTAGCATTAACGCCACGACGACCATTAAGGGTGCTTTTTTAATTGATGTTAATACCAAAGGTGGTACAACAGGTGTTTTATTTTCTGCTGGTGATTTTTCCGGTGGCGATAAAGCTGTAGCCAACAATGACACACTAAACGTTTCGTACAGTTTGGCATTGTAATGGCTAAGTATTCACTGATAGTTGACGGTGGTGGTAACATCACAGGGTGGCATTCCGGCCCTTATGTTCCTGCCGGAAATGTCGAGGTTTCTGCGGCAACCAAAGAAGTGTATCTCAAGTCCAGCAACAGGATGGGTGGCGATGGAAGAACAGACCGCCCCCAGCTTGTAGAAGGCTCAGTGATAGAACCGGTGGACAACCGACCTTTATTTGAAGTGACTACGAATAAAGCAGATGATCCAGATTTAAAGATGCCAATCATCGCTGCGGATGGTATCGACTCAATAGAAGTTACGATCAAAAGGGTAAGGCCGGATGGGGGCGTTGTAACGGCTTTTAACGGCACTAGGTCTTTTGTCATTGGGGGGAGAACCTTTACATTTCCCTTTGAGAACGGCGCGGCAAGTAAGATTATAAAGTCTTCAGTGGGTGGTGATTTCGTTGCTAGGAGTGATGGAACTAGAAAGTTCCGCAGAGAACTAAGATTCAGAGCGGCGGAATAGATGCCTGCGGTCAAAAGCCAGTGGGGTGGAGGTGTAGCTGAGACGATAGTACAGTCGGATGGGTTAACATTCACTGTTATAGTCGGCACGACGTCACAGCTAAATATAGACTATTCTATAGCGTACTTTCTGTTCAGGTCACAAACAGTTGCTGATACAACAGAGAGGGTGCTTTTAACATGCCCTCTATCTGTAGATGGATCGAATGTTTTAATAACGTTCACAAGGGGTAATGCAAACGCGGCTGCGTCTGACATCGAGGTGGATTGGTTCGTCACCGAGTTTGAATCCTCGGCATGTCCTGAAATAGTGCAGAGGGGGGAGGTGGTCAGGATGGCTGCTTCTACCGCGATAGGGATAGTGCCCGTAGACACCGAAGCCGCATTAATCTTAACCTCCCTTCACACAACGCTGAGGAGGACACCCTTTGATACTGATATAGGTTACACGGTAGAATTCACTGATTTAACAGGGACTGATTCAGCAGAGTTAACGATAGCCAGCTCAGGCGCTCCAACAACGGGTGAAAGTGTTGTTGAATATCAGGTTGTGGCATTCAACACCGGTGACATATTCACACAGCACTACATCACGGCGGTTAATGATGCAGCAACACAAACACTAGATACGACAATTGGCACATTAGCTAATGCGTTCGTAATCCTCACCGGAAACTATAGGTTAAACGCCGGTAATACACGCGGGGCAACACTTGTAAAACTTAACTCAGTAACTCAGGTAGGGCTTAATAATCAGACTTTTGGTACTGGATCTGCTGCGCAAACGTCGTATACTGTTTGCGAATTTCTTGATAGCGGAGTCGTTAAGAAAGATGAAGTTACCATCCTGGATGGAGACACAACACCAACAACCCAACCGACTTTTACGGCTTTAGATGAAGATCAGGCCAATCCTTTTGTTGGGATTAGCGGTATCAACAATAGTTACTGTATTGAACCTCTTTCTGATCATGTGATTAACAACTTATTCACTACTGTGGCATTCAATGCAGGAGGCGCTGGGGTAACACTGACCCGTTACGGGTCAAGTGGTGATTTCGTCCACCAGTGGCTTGTGCTTGAGTGGGCGTCTGCTAGTGCAGGTGCTATCAATGCCGCAATTACTGAGGTGTTGATAGCATCGGATGTGCAATCTAATATACTGATAAGCAACTCAATAATCGCTGAAGTGCTGAATACTATTGATGATCAACAATCAAATGTTGCAGCATCGGTGATACTGAATGAGGTGTTAACGGCTTTAGAGTCTCAGTCTAGCACTCTGACAGGTGAGTCAACAATCACCGAGGTATTGACGGCTTTGGATTCGCAATCTAGCATTGCTGGTCAAGTCGGGGCGATCACTGAGGTGTTGACGGCTTTAGAGTCTCAATCTAACACTCTGACTAGCGCATCAACAATTAATGAGGTGTTGACGGCTTTAGAGTCGTCTAACGCAACCTTGGGGCAAGTGTCAACAATTGCCGAACTATTAACGGCTTTTGAATCGCAATCTAATATACTGACTAGCGCATCAACAATTAGTGAGGTGTTGACGGCTTTAGAGTCTCAATCTAACACTCTGACTAGCGCATCAACAATTACTGAGGTGTTGAATGCTTTGGATTCTCAATCTAGCATTGCTGGTCAAGTCGGGTCGATTGTCGAGGTGTTGGCAGCTTTGGAATCAACAGGCGCAACAGTTGGACAGGTGTCAATAATTACCGAGGTGTTGACAGCGTTGGAATCTGCCACGGTGTCATTCGTTGCTAGTGTGAATATTGCCGAGGTGCTGACCGCAAATGACACCCCTTCCGCCATATTCACAAGTAGCTCGTCACTGTCAGAGGTGTTATCGGCTTTAGATTCGCAGTCTGAATTTTCCGGGGTATTGGGTGTTATATCAGAAACTGGGGTACTTTCTGATATTGTCAATGCTACAACACTCGAAGTATCGGCAATCACTGAGGTGTTGACCGCTTTAGATTCGCAGGGTGCAATTGCTGGCTTATCGGGTGCCATGTCAGAATCTACATTGTTGGTTGATGGTAGCAGTGCGACGGCGTTACGTAACGCGGGTATTTTAGAGGCGTTAACAATCACCGATCTACAAAATGCAAGTGTGGGGGATATCATTGTAATATTGCACCCTGTAAAATTCACCATGAAACTATTCACCGGACCTTTCAGGATACAATGACATGAGTGAATGTATAACAAAATTGTACGTTGATAAAGATTTTGATTTTAAATATAAAATTGAGGATGACGCAGGCTTTGATTTTACAGATATCCAAGACATTACATTCACATTGGTTAACACTAAAAATCCCGGTCTAAGTGCGTCATATAAGAAATCGTTGGGTCAGGTGGATGTGATCTCAAACGATGAAATTTTAGTACATGGAAAAGCCGGTGATGTTTTAGTGGCGGGTAATTATGAAATATTTATTGACTTGTTAAACACGAGTAATGGTGAATATGGCCCATCGTCATGCCCGTTATATGTTAGATTTTATTCACGACCGATCTAAAACATAAGGATGCTTAAACAAATGCAGTCAACGATTGAAAGCGCAAAGACGGGGGCTATTATTGCCGGGGCAACTATCTCAGGTGGTGTTGGTTCGCTTTTTGGTTGGATACCGGATGATATCGGTAAATTAACCGCCTTGGTTGGTCTGATATTATCGTTGATTTTGATCGCTGTACATGTGGTAATTTTGCGTAAAAAAACGCTAGAATTGAAAATATTAAAAGAAGAGTATGAGAAAAAACAGCAACTTACATGAATTAGTAACACCGTGCAGTTTTTATTATTGACATGATGGTCAATATGTCATAATATCCATCATGTCAAAACCTAAAAGGAAATCAAATGAGTAAGAGTTTAACAATTACCGTACCTTATGAAAACTTACCACTTTTACGAGCTGCAAAAATGTTCCGCGAAATGGCAGAAGATTGCACGAGTGATGCAGATACTCAAGCGAATATCGACTTTGAAGATAGTTTGTCAGCATGTAAACCTGAAAATGAAATCGTAGAGAATGTTGCGGATAAATTCGACACGACTACTGAAGAATTGACAGCACCCGCCCCATCTTCAGATGGCGTTGAACTTGATACAGCTAATGTGCCGTGGGATGAAAGAATTCATTCATCGTCACGTGCGAAACTTGCAAAGACTGGGCATTGGAAACCCAAACGTGGGGTTGACCAAACCACTGTCAATAATGTGACGGCTGAGCTGGTTGAAACGCGTAATAATACAGCACCAGCACCAGCACCAGCACCAGCACCAGCACCAGCACCAGCACCAGCACCAGCACCAGCACCAGACGATATGCCCAGCGTTTCAGGTCAGCCGACCTTACATACGATGCAACCATTCCCTGCATTGATGGATAAAATTGCAAGACTTAAACCATCGGATGAATTAGTTAAGAGTGCGCTTGATAAACTTGAGTTGACAACCACCGGTTTGCTGGTTGTTAGACCGGATCTGATATCAGCGTTTGATGCTTTAGTATTTCCAGAAGGGGCACAATAAAATGGACGGGCATTTCAAGGAAAAAATAAAAGTAGCATACAATTGTGGAACTTTGAATATAACCATCCGCAACCTTGTAGATTACTGCCATGGCATAGCAAAAGAAAGTGGGTGGTGGAATGACCCACAAACGGGTGAGCCGATTGAACGAAACAAAGGTGAGCTTATTTGCTTGATGCACAGCGAATTATCCGAAGCGATGGAAGGCGTCAGAAAGAATCAAATGGATGATAAATTACCACATCGAAAAATGGAAGAGGTGGAACTTGCTGACTGTATTATCAGAATCCTTGATTATGCAGGCCATTACCAACTTGATATTGCTGCGGCGTTGGTTGAGAAACTTGCATACAACACCACCAGGCCCGATCATAAAGCAGAAAATAGAATCAAAGAACATGGTAAAAAATTCTAATGGATGCCCATTCAGTCATACCACCATCAAGCGCGGGAGTGTGGGGTAAACCAGACGGTTGCACGGGGTGGGTTATCATGAACGCCAACTACCCGGAAACAGAACCGTCTATTGAATCGTTAGAAGGTAGTGCCGCGCATGAAATAGCTGCGGATCTGATATCACTTTATCGTACAGCTAAAAGAGACATTGACGCGAACCACTATGTGGGTAAAACGGCAAGCAACGGCACATTGTGGACACTAGAAATGTTTGATTCGGCGCTTGTGTATGCAAACGATGTGCTGAAATATTGCGATTTAAAGCGTGTATATGGTGGCAATGGGTTGGGTGTTGAAGAGTCGATCAGTTGTCCTACTGTTCACAACCAATCCCACGGTACACCCGACTGTTTTATGTACGACGGTAAGGAACTCATCATATGGGATTTCAAACACGGCCATGTTCCTGTTGAGGCTTACGAAAATTGGCAGCTTATAAATTATTACGCTGGACTTACTGACCATTTTGGGATTGATGGTGTTCGTGACCAACAATTGATAGTGACGTTTAGAATCATCCAACCTCGTGCTTTTCATCGTGACGGTATTATAAGGGAATGGAAAACCACGGGTGCAAATTTACGAGGGTACATCAACACCCTTAAAATTAATGCGGAAATTGCGCTAAGTGACAAGTCAACTTTCAACACTGGGTCGCATTGCTTATATTGCCCAGGTCGTCACGCTTGCGATGCTGCATTAACTGCGGGGACGCAATTATTTGAGGTCACAAGTAAACCATTACCTATCGAACTATCACCACAATCAGTTGGTGTGCAATTGACAATAATCAAGCGAGCGTTAGAGCAATTGAAAGCGCTTGAAACTGGTTATACAGAGCAGGTTGCGCGAATTGTAAAGTCTGGAAAGGTTGTTCAAGGTTGGAATTTTGAACCATCAAAAGGTCGTGTCGGTTGGGATAGACCGGATGTTGAAATTATAGAAATGTTTGATCAACTGAATGTAGATCTAAGAAAGCCGGGTATTAAAACACCGAATCAAGCTAAAGTTTTAGGGGGTGATGAAGAGGTAATCAAGATGTTATCAAGTAACAAGTCAAACGGCCTAATCCTTGTCAAGGATGACGGTATTAAAGTTAAACAAATTTTTCAGGAAAATTAAAAATGATAGAGATCACAACCAGTATTGGGCGTTTAGTTGGCGGTCATCCAATGGAAATGCATCAAGTAATCGACCAATTGACCAATAAGCCACGGATGCAGGCGGACGGTGTCACGCCACGAATGGAACTTTACATCGGTGTAGCAATTGCGAAAGGTCAAGAAACGCATTGGAATCAAACCCCGTGGGGTCAGCAAATATACCAGGCTGGTGTAGCAGATTGGCCGAATGGTGAACATGGTGCCGCTGCATTTGCGTGGAAAGTAGCGGACGGCGATAGCCAGATACCCAACAAAAAAGGTAAAAAACCTTGTGACCGCGAAGGGTATCCAGGGCATTGGGTCCTCAATTGCTCAACGGCTTTACCATTGCGTTGTTACCATGCCAATAAGTATGATCCGACGCAGCAAATCCAAAATAAAAATGAGATAAAAGCCGGTGATTATTGCCGTGTGGTTATCAATTGTAGAGGTAATGGCCCGTGTCAATCACCAGGTGTCTATTTAAACCCTGCACTGTTTGAGCTGTCACGACCAGGTGTTGAAATTATACTTGACAACGGTCCGGTCGCTGCTGATGCGTTTGGGGGTGGCGCTGCTAACAATGGGCCGGTCCCTGGTGCTGTCAATAATGCACCAGTTGCACCAGCACCGGATATTTTGGCACCTGCACCAAATGTTGAAAACGTTTACACAATCAACAATGTGCAGTACACCGAATCACAGCTTATTGCAGCTAAGTGGAGTGCTGCACAGATAGCGGCTCTATAATGAAGGTCAGAGGACGCAGAAGGTGTGACGGTGTGAGTGGGTGCGGTAAATTTTACAATCAAGATGCCATCGAATGCCCGCACTGTGGCACACAAGACGCGTTCTCTGAGCTGGTAGAGTTTGACCCGCTGCACTGGACGTATGATCTGGAAACTTACCCGAACGTTTTTACCGCATCGTTTAAACACGCCTTGACAGGTCAAAGGCAACGCTTTGAAATCAGTGACAGGCGGAATGATGCTATCGATCTGTCCATTTTCTTAAAACAGTTGAGTGGTGCTGATTGTTCACTCGTTGGGTTCAACAACGTAGGGTTTGATTATCTGATACTCCATTTAATTATGACGAGTGGTCGTACTTTCACGCTTGACATGATTTATGAAAAGGCACAGTCGATAATTAACACACCATGGAATGATAGATTTCTAAACACAATCTGGAATTCTGACACCCTCATTAAACAAATTGACCTGTTTAAAATTCACCATTACGACAATGATGCTAAAAATACATCGTTGAAAATGCTTGAATTTAACATGCGGTCGCCAAACATCGAAGACTTACCCTTTCCACCCGGTACGATTTTAACATTAGATCAAATTGACACACTCATCATCTACAATGACCACGATGTGGATGAAACTGAAAAATTCTACATCCATTCTTTGGATATGATCAATTTTAGAGCTGAACTCAGTGCAAAATATGGGCGCAATTTTACAAACTATAGCGATGTCAAAATCGGTAGAGATTACTTTGTCATGGAGTTGGAAAAAGCATCACCCGGATCCTGTTATATCAGAACGGGGCATGGGCGAATACCGCGCCAAACAATCAGACCGTTTATACACATCAAAGATGTAATATTTCCGTATGTTAAATTTGAGCGGCCAGAATTTCAACAAATTAAAGAATGGTTTTGTTCACAGGTAATCACGGAAACTAAAGGCGTTTTTAAAGATGTAAGCGCAACAGTTGACGGGTTCTCATTTGATTTTGGATTAGGTGGTATTCATGGGTCGATTGAGTCGCAAACTGTGGTTACAGATGACGACTATATAATCTACGATTGGGATGTTACTAGCTATTACCCACGCGTGGGTATCGTTAATAAAATATACCCTGAACACCTCGGTACTATCTTCTGTGGTGTTATTAATAATGTATACGAGCAACGAATTACATATAAAAAAGGCACCCCAGAAAATGCAATGCTAAAACTTGCGCTAAATGGTGGCGGATTTGGTGAAACTAATCAAAAACACAGCCCTTTTTATGACCCTAAATATATGATAGCGGTCACTGTCAACGGGCAATTATTACTATGTATGCTTGCCGAACAACTAATCAAAATACCAAAACTACAGTTAATCCAGGCCAACACCGACGGTTTAACGGTTCGGTGTCCTCGTCAATATGTCGACCACATGAAAGCGGTGTGTAAATGGTGGGAGGATCTCACTTGTCTACAGCTTGAAAGTGCAATTTATTCCAGAATGTTTATTCGTGACGTTAACAATTATTTAGCCGAATATGAAGGCGGTGAGTTGAAAAATAAGGGCGATTACGCGTATAAAATTGACTGGCACCAGAACCACAACATGCGGGTGGTAGCGATGGCCGCTGAAGCCGCGCTGATACATGGGCAGGATGTGGCGGACTTTATCAGGTCACACGATGATATAAACGATTTTATGTTGTGTACAAAGGTTGGGCGCAAAGATCGTTTGACCTTGACTACTGGAAAACTTGTCAACGTTGAGAGTGAGCTACAAAAAATATGTCGATACTATGTGAGTATTGACGGCGGCACATTAACCAAAATTAGCCCACCCGCAAAGAATTTCAAGGTAGGGCAGTGGAAGCGTGCATCTAAATTAACCGACGAATATTATCAATCCATACTAGACGGACTGTACCCAACCGGCGAACTGGATAGCACGGGCAAACCGTGGGATGCGCGAATAAATACACTCAACGTGTCAAAGTATGAGATACGCAACACCCGGATACAAGCCGGTAAACTTGTCACACCATGTAACGACATTTCAAAAGCTGATTGGTCAAATATCAATTATCAATTCTACATTGATGAAGTCAATAAATTGGTCAATCCGTGTCGTTAAAAACAACTGAGGGAATTATGAATAATCGCATTAACTGGTCTGACCTATTCGCTGTATTCAGTATAGGTTTGATAAAAAAGATTAGATTCGTGGGTAGTAAGCACACTGTCAACCCGCCACCAAAAGATTCAGATGTCGACTATTTAATACTCACGTCAAACATTAAAGGGTTGGGTGGCGCATTGAGTGATAGCGGGTTTAAAAATGAAAGCACACTTGCCGAATATCAAGGGTTGAACCATTTTGAATCTTACAGAAAAGAACTGATGAACCTCATAGTGACTGATAGTAAGTTCTTTTTTTATAAGTTTATGACAGCCACCTACATTTGTAAACTTTTCAACACTCAACCGCGAAGTCGTAGGATAAGAATTTTTCAGGCAGTGTTGTATTTCAATTTTAAAAAATGTCGTTAAGGCCGTATCAAAAGGAGGTCAAGGGTCGCATTTACTCGGCATGGTCATGCGGCGCACGTAATGTACTGGCAGTGTTACCAACCGGCGCAGGTAAAACGGTATTATTTAGCGACATCATCCATGACCACAATGGTGCGTCATGTGCCATTGCACACCGTCAAGAGCTTGTCAGTCAAATATCGTTAGCACTTGCACGGGATAAGGTGCAACACCGCATCATAGGGCCGAAAAACGTCATTAAGCTATGCGTTGGCGTACAAATGGAGGAGCTCGGACACTCTTATTTTGACCCAAACGCACGATGCGGTGTTGCTGGTGTTGACACATTAGTCAGGCGTGGCAGTGAGTTACATAATTGGATGCAATCGGTCAGCTTGTGGGTTGGTGATGAGCATCATCATTTTTTAAAAGATAATAAATGGGGCAAAGCTGTTGCTATGTTCCCCAATGCGAAAGGTTTGGGGGTCACTGCCACACCCATTCGTGCGGACGGTAAAGGTCTTGGTCGTCATGCTGATGGGTTAGTTGATGAAATGATCGTCGGTCCTGGTATGCGCGAATTGATCGGCATGGGTTATTTAACCGATTATCGAATTTTTGCACCGCCTTCTGACCTCGATTTAACAAATGTAACGGTCAGTAAAGCAACAGGTGATTTCAACCCGGACAAATTAAAAAAAGCTGTCAGGCAATCACATGTTATCGGGGATGTGGTAACGCACTATTTAAAATTTGCCCGTGGAAAGTTAGGCATTACGTTTGCTACCGATGTGGAAACCGCCCACGACATAGCCCAAAAATTTAACGATAACGGCGTACCGGCCATAGCGGTGAGTGCTAAAACACCCGATGCGGATCGTATCAAAATAATACGCAAATTTAAAAATCGTGAGTATTTACAGTTGGTAAATGTTGACCTGTTTGGTGAGGGTTTCGATTTACCAGCGGTGGAAGTTATCAGCATGGCACGACCTACCGCCTCATACTCATTATTCGTGCAGCAGTTTGGACGGGCGTTACGGTTGATGGTGGATGTTAAAAATTGGGATAGCTTGACAAACGAACAACGGTTATGGCATATTAACGACTCATCCAAATCAAGCGCTTTAATTATCGACCATGTGGGTAACGTTGTAAGGCATGGTCTGCCCGATGCATACCGGGAATGGTCACTTGATAGACGTGATAAGCGCAAGAGTTCAAAGGATGATTCAATACCTGTCAGAGTGTGCAGCAAATGCACGGCGGTATACGAAAGGGTCTATAGTAAATGCCCTTATTGTGAATATAAAGAAATACCAGGTGGCAGAGGAAGCCCGGAACAAGTAGACGGGGACTTGATGGAATTGGATGCCTCAACGCTTGCATTGATGCGCGGAAATATTGAACAGATCGACATGGATCCATCGTTATACCGCGCACAATTGGCTGACAAATACGTGCCTCAAATTGGGCAAATGTCACTTGTAAAAAAACATGTCGAAGCACAGGAAGCACAAAAAGCACTAAGGCAATTAATATCGTGGTGGGCAGGCTATAAAAGACATGATGGGATGGTTGATAGTGAAATTTATAAGAGGTTTTATTTTAAGTTCGGCATTGACATAATGGGCGCTCAGGCATTAAAAACTAAAGATGCTTTAGCATTGGCAAACAGAATTACTAAATCAATATGGGGGTAAGCATGGGTGAGGCAAAACGTAGAGGGTCATTTGAAGACCGTAAAAGACAGGCTTTGTATTCTGGGCGCCGTAAATGTAAACCCCGGAAAGTTAAAAAACAGCAAGGTGCGAGTTCGTTGAAAGTTTTGACCGGCTTACTACTTAGACATGGTGGGAGATGATGACTATTGAGCGCGGATTTTCAGCAAGAAAAACAACACATAATATTCCCGAATGGTTACGAACGGCTAACGGATATCTCAACCCTAAAGATGTTGCCGAACTTTTTGGATGTTCTATACAGACAGTGGGTGCCATGATAAAAGATGGCCGATTACCGAAACCTAAGAAACAATTCATTAAGTCAACAAGTAGGTTGTGGTCAGCATCCACCATTCGTAAATTGTTGGCTGAAAATAAGGACTCAGACCAATGATAGAGCCATACACATATTTATGCTTCCTGTTGTTACTTTTCATCGGGGTGGTGGTAATTGCAATCTTCATTGGGCGACTTGTCAACCTTTATCATGAGTGTGGAAAATCCCCTAACACCCAGGACAGAAGAAGTGGTAATACGACCCTCGTAAGGTATAACTTGATGACACAAATGGGGCAAGGGTGAAAACATGGCAGTTTATAAAATTGTAAATGCAGATAATTACGACAGCGATTATCCCGATGAAAGATTTGTGGAAGGGTTGCCCGTCATGAATGAAGATCAAGCTAATGTTATTTGCGACGCAATCAATCTAACACTATCTACCCACGAACCCCGTTATTTTAAGGTAGTGTCAAACGATTACACCTTGAGTCCAGGGTTTGAGCCATGAATTACTATAATGAAAATGACCCAAAAGCCGCCGCTTGGTTGACACAATTAATGATTGATAAATTGATACCGCGCGGCATAGTTGACACCCGATCCATTGTAGACGTTCAGCCTCGTGAAATAATAGGCTTCACACAGCATCATTTTTTTGCAGGAATTGGCGGCTGGCCTTTAATTTTACTTCAAAAAGAAGTAATGAAGAAAATAAACTAAGGCAGATGTTATTTATGGGTCACAGACACGGTGGGAAGTCTGCTAATTTATACGGCGATGACGGCGAGATGCAATGCAGTCAGTGTTTTTGTGATTTTGTAAGAGATTCAGTGGATGACATGGAAAAGAAAATTGGCGATTTTAACATGCGAATCGCACTTGAAGAGATGAATGCCAAAACTAGCCTACACGACTCTTAGCAATAGGTATTAAGCAAGCCCTTCAAGTGATGGGTACGATTAAAATAAAGGATGCCAGTGAAAAACAAATTCAACGACGTGCATTTTAGTAGTGCATCAGATTTATGGTCAACACCAAAGGATTTTTATGATCGGCTTAATTCTGAGTTTGAATTCAACCTTGACCCATGCGCGACAAAAGAAAATGCAAAGTGTGAAACATTTTACACGCTGGAGAAAGATGGGCTTAAACAAGATTGGGGAAAATCAACAGTATTTATGAACCCGCCTTATGGTAGAGAAATAAAAAAATGGATGAAGAAAGCATATGAAAGCAGTCTTCGCGGTGCTAAAGTTGTTTGTTTAGTCCCATCAAGGACTGATACGAATTGGTGGCATGACTATGCAATGAAAGGCGATGTTAGATTTATTAAAGGGCTGCTTAAATTTGGCGATGCAAAAAATAGCGCCCCATTCCCAAGTGCAATAGTAATTTTCAAACCTTTTCTAGCTGACGAATATGATTGTTATCCAAGGAATTAACATGACAAAAAAATATCTGTCTAGTGTTCATACAACACCTTCATTAGTCATGCTACGTTTAAATTAAAGGAACCATTATGAAGACAGTAATATACATAGAAGACGGGATTGTTCAATTAGTAATAACTCCTGAGACAGAATTTGAAAAGAATGCTTTGTCTACTCTTAAAGAAAAGCCATTAGATGCGAAGATGTTCAGCGGATCATTTTATGACTGCCGGGGCGTGTGATGCGATTGAAAGGGTACGGAAACGCGATTGTTCCGGGTGTTGCGGCTGAATTTATAAAGGCGTTTATGACATTATGAACATTTTACAATGGGCTGTAAAATGGGGAGTATCACCAGAAGCCATGCAGGATTTAATGGTCTGCTTTGGTGATGTGAACACAGATCCGCTAGTTGTACCCGATGACACCAGCGAAAGTAGGGTGCAGACCCTTATACGCTTAGAGGCAAGTAATAAAGGTGCTAGGTTGTGGCGTAACAATAACGGCGCCACATATGATGAACGGGGTAACTTTATTCGGTACGGTTTGGCAAATGATAGTAAACAATTAAATAAAATGATTAAGTCGTCCGACCTGATAGGCATCAAACCCGTAGTGATAGGTTATGAACATATAGGTCACACAATTGGTCAATTTGTAGCCCGTGAAGTAAAACACCCCATGTGGACATATGCAGGTGATGAAAGAGAACAGGCACAGCTTAGGTTTTTAGAGTTAGTTATCAGTATGGGCGGTGATGCTCAATTTGCAACTAAAGAGGGTACGATATGAGCAAAAGACACAACATAAAAAAGATAGCAATAGAGCTTGTAAAAAAGAACGGTTTGATCAATCTGTCACGTAAAGAATTATGTGATACTTCGGGTATACCAGATGGTTCTTTTGCTCATGTAATGGGTTGTACATTTACCATATTTTTAGAAGAGTTACAAAGTGAAGTTGATGACACGCACGAGCCTAAAGCCCGCAAAAAGAGAGTAGCCCCAGAAATCCGCAAGAATCACTTGTTAAATGTCGCTGTAAAATTATCGTTATCCAAAGGCTATAACCACATTACGCGTTTGGAAATAGCGGAAGCTGCGGGGGTTTCGTGCGGTTTGATAAATGTACATTTTGGCACAATGCCACAACTACGTGGGGACATCATGAGAGCGGCAATTAAGCGTGAAATATTACCCATAATACAACAAGGTTGGGCGGTCAGAGACGCACGTGCCCTTAAAATATCACCAGAATTAAGAATTAAGGTGGACAACTACCGTGCAGGTGTTTAATGGACGGGTTGAGAGCGTACCCGCAATTCATAATATGGAAGCTCATAATTGAGAATGGGAAAGAGAACAAAGTACCTGTAAGTCATCACAACAGTTCAAAAATCAACCCTCATACACCTGTAAATTGGACTGATTATAAAACCGCTAATGCAGCGGCGCATAAATGGGGTGCCGGGTACGGTATCGGGTTTGTGTTTACTGCAAATGATCCATTCTTTTTTATTGACATAGACAAATGTCTGCAACTTGATAACACTTGGTCGCCTTTGGCTATGTCAATATTACAACGGTTTGTAGGTGCCGCTGTAGAAATATCACAATCTGGCAAAGGTTTACATGTAATTGCCAAAGGTCAAGCACCTGAACATTCCTGCAAAAATAGTGAGATTGGTGCTGAATTTTACACTCAAGAAAGATTTGTGGCGTTAACTGAACGAGGCGTGATAGGTGATATAAACACCAACCATACAGCGGCGCTTGAGTCACTTGTAGCTGATTATTTCGTACCTAAAATAGCCGCTGACGGTGTTGGATGGACAACCGAACCGCACGCAGATTGCACAAATATTGACGATGACGAGGTGTTGTTAAAAAAAGCTTTAGCTTCAAAGTCAGTTGGGGGTGCGTTTGGTGCTAAAGCATCCTTTAAAGCGTTATGGCTGAATGACGTTACAGCACTTGCTGAAGCATACCCAGACGAACATCCACGCCAATATGATTACAGCAGTGCAGATGCGGCACTTGCTCAACAATTAGCATTCTGGACAGGTAACAACTGCGAACGAATGCGTAATTTAATGGTCAGGTCGGCGTTGAAGCGTGATAAGTGGGATAGTCACAAGTCGTATTTGAAATTAACCATTGAATTTGCCATAGGTGGTCAAAATACATTTTACAATGTGGGTAAAAAAACCACGATTCAGTCTGATAGCCTGACTGTTGAAAGGGTTGAGGGTTTCCAATACATGACCATCGACTTACAGCTTGAACATTTTAAGGGTTGTGTATACGTTCAGAAAATCAATAAAATTTTCACACCCTGTGGTGAAATGCTTAAAACCGAGCAATTTAATAATACGTATGGTGGTTACGCCTTTCAACTGGATACAATGGGTGACAAGACAACACGCAAAGCATGGGAGGCGTTCACCGAGTCGCAAGCAATCCGACACATTAAAGTTAACCGTGAGTGTTTCCGTCCAGACCGACCAAGTGGTGAATTAATCAAACTTGACGGCATGACATATGTAAATTCGTATGTGCCGGTAAATGTTGCAATGAAACCGGGCGACATGTACCCATTTAATGAATTCTTTAAAAAATTATTACCTGATGACCGCGACCGCGAAATACTGTGGTCATACATGGCGGCGTGTGTGCAACACAAGGGCGTTAAATTCCAATGGTGCCCATTGATACAAGGTGTTGAGGGTAACGGTAAAACGTTAATCACGAGGGTGCTAACACATGCCATCGGAACAAGGTATACACATTTACCACTTGCCAACGAAATCACCGAAAAATTCAACGACTGGCTGTTTCACAGACTGTTGATAGGTGTCGAAGATGTCTATGTACCCGATCATAAGCGGGAAATTATCGAAATCCTCAAACCTATGATCACAAATGACTGGCTACCCATGCGAGCAATGCAGCAGTCACAGGACATGGGTAACAATGTGGCCAATTTTGTACTTAACTCAAACCATCGGGCGGGTATCCGCAAAACCAGAAACGACAGGCGGTTTTGTGTGTTTTATACCGCGCAACAGGCTGTTAGTGATTTGGTACGGGATGGGATGGACGGTGATTATTTTCCGAATTTATACGAATGGTTGAAATCGGACGGTTACGAGATCATCACTCAATCACTTGTAGATTATAAAATAGCGGACAGCCTGAACCCTGCTACAAAATGCAAACGCGCACCCATTACAACTGCAACAGAAGATGCTATTGATGCGGGTATGGGTGGGATAGAGCAGGAAATACTAGAAGCAATAGCGGAAGGTAGAAATGGCTTTGCGGGTGGCTGGGTGTCGTCCATGGCCATAGAAAGACTATTGCAAAATAACAACCTGGCACGAGCCATGCCACGAAATAAACGCAAAGACATGATGCATGATTTGGACTATGGTTATCATCCAGGCCTTAAAGATGGTAGGGTTAACGAATACGTACCTGTGGACGGCGGCAAGCCCAGGCTGTACATTAAAAATGGGCACATACACGCGAACCTGACTAATCCGCATGAGATTATCAACAAATACCAGAACGCACAACCGGGTCACATTGACGTTAAAAGGAGTTTTAACAATGCTTAGTAAATGCTCAAAAATCCCTTATACTACGAAATCCGAAGCTAAAAAAGAAGCCGTTATCATTAGAGCTAATGCAAAATATCGGAACAGAATGCATAAAAAACATCAATTTACCAAATTTAAGGGTGTCAGGCTTAGGGCTTACCTTTGCAGACATTGCGATAAATGGCACTTGACATCTAAAACGTTATTGAATCATCGGTCAGTATGCCGTAATATACAACTTTAAATTAATGGAGATTATCAAATGAAACTTGAAATACACTCAAACACATTCAAAGCGTTATTAAAGGTTACACCTACCAAAACATCGCACATTAGGGAATACTTGAACGGTGTTTGCCTTAGACCCTGTGGGGATCATTGGAAGGCTATAGCAACAGATGGTGGAACATTGTTAGTTATTAAAATTGATCAACCATCTGGTGAAGCTGACAAAGAAATCATCATCCATGTATCAACTTGTAAGATGATTGCAGGTTTGAGAAACCCTTTAATTATAGACACAGATGAAAATTACATACAAAGCCAATCAAACGATAATATATGTTTTAGACCGCTCGATTGTACATACCCAGATATTGGTCGTGTTATTCAAGCCGCTCGTAAATCGTGCAACGTCAATAATAAGTCATCAAACCATTACGACCCTCAAATTTTAAAAAATTTACAAGATGCGTTACGGATTTATACGGGCATTAAGTCGGCAATATTTTCAACGAGACATAATGAGCATGAGGATGGTGTGGCTTACTTAGTGCAAGAGAATATTGCCGCTTGTGTCATGCCTTTTCGTGATGAGACAATCAAGCATGATTTCGATGATTCGTGGGTGCAATTATGAAAACTAACAAAATCACTGAATGTTACAAACATTACGGTAGTAAAACAATTCCAATGTGTGTTGGTACGATCTTTGAGGATACACCGTGGGAATGTGTGCGTTTGACTGAAGGTAGTGATTTAAGGGATCGTGTAATTTTACAAACCCACCCTGAATTCAGTCAAATAGTAGAGCAAGGATGGCATGTTCGATTTGCCACCGGGATTTTAGAAAACTTAGCAGTTTTTGAGGGTGATATATTGTATGACACTGAAGGTAATGCCCATGTTGTGTATATTTTACGTAACGGTGTTGTGGACCCGTGCATTAAAACCACACGTTTGACATGGACAGCACCATCACCCACAATAGCCGTAATGCAACCGTTTCCAGCACCAGCCAATTTTATACTTAATGGTTCTGAAGTACCACGCCCTGTTAAGCAGAATGCCATATCGCCCTTTAGACTTCCAATGCGAGGTGGTCGTATTTGTATACATCATTTCAGATCATTCAATGACTTGTATATAATGACCGAGGCCATTCATCGTATGCTCACAAAGGCTACAAAACGATAACCTCAGTTGCAACCATGCCGTTAATTTCAATCGTTAAGTCATACTGACCTTTGGCGATGGTATCGATATTAATTGCATTATATACACCACGCTCACCAAACAAATGACCAACCAGTTCAACGCCAAATGACAAGTCAGTAAAAGCATGTACGGGTTGGTCTCTCAGCACAAAACCACCTTGACCATTCAGGTCAAAAATTTGAGTGTCTTTAATAGCGTAGATATCCACATTGTAAACGTTCCCCTGTGGCGGTATTAGGTAGCTTATGGTCAACTTTTCAGACCCCACAACGTGGTGTAAAAGTGGCTCCGGTCCAATGTGTGTTGCAAATCCTATATTGAGCATTCCAACCGTGCTATTTTCGACCGCCAACATGAACTTGTAAATATCAGACGGGTCTTTACCACGTTGGATCATTAACGCCATTGCACCAGTTACAATTGGAGCGGCCAAACTTGTACCACTATTGTTGATGGTTACATCGTTGATGCCAACCGTGGGTACGTCCACCCCAGGCGCGTAAATATCCAATGGTGTACCAATTTGTGAAAAATCAGCGCGTACACCATTGTGATCAACTGCACCAACACCATGCACCCCATTAATAATTGCTGGCCAACCTATCCACAAGTCAAAAGAGTTTCCAACTGCTGCAACAATTTCAATACCTGCATCCATTGCGTCGTTCAGACTCTCCCAAAATTCTACATTTAGACCACTGTTTCCAACCACTGATATATTGATTATGTCCACTTGCTCATCAATCGCTATCCTTATTGCTTGCGCCAAATCCAATTGGTCAAACTTACCATCACCATCCGATGCGTTGATTGTGATGATTTCAGCGCCCGGTGCAATACCGGCCTGCTTATAACTGTTATGTTTTGCTGCGATGATATTGGTGACAATAGTGCCGTGACCATGGGTGTCTGGTTCCCCATAACTTCTCAAAATATCAACATCCTGAGAGGTTGCACGGGAACCTGTATCAATAACCGCTATTTTCACACCATCACCATCTAAACCTTGACTCCAAGACTCATCAACATTGATGTGTTTCTGATAGCTGTAATTTCTTAAATATAATGGATCAAATACGTTTTCCATGACGTACCCCTTTATCAATATTAAAAATGTACAGTATTACTTTTTCAAATATGTGTCAAATTTAACACTTGTGCCGCTTGTAGCCGCTTCTGAGTGTGTCAGGCCGCTTGTAGCCGCTTCTGAGTGTGTCAGGCCGCTTGTAGCCGCTTCTGAGTGTGTCAGGCCGCTTGTAGCCGCTTCTGAGTGTGTCAGTCTGTCATAATGGCGCAAAACCTTCAGAATACAATTATTGAAACTGTTGAAGAGTGGCTCTATTATTGCACTCCCCGTACTTCCCCCGTACTTCCCGTTAATGTATAAAGTGAAGGATGTTGTGCAACTGGTTGATTATAATACAATTGTCCGATTTACTCCCCGTACTCCCCGTACTTTTATAGTAAAAAGAAGAAGAAGAAGAGTATATAAGGTATATAGATAGCCGCTAGTAGCCGCTACGCGAAGCACCCACACACCCACGAGAGAACAGACATTGTACGGGGAGTACGGGAATGACGGGAAACCCGCATGATTGCTTACTCCCCGTACTCCCCGTACTTGTGGATACGGGGAATTATGCCGCTGAAACCCGCATGGTTGCTTATTCCCCCGTACTTTTATAGGGCGCAACACAGCCGTGTGATAATATCGGGGCATGTTTACCACTGACACATCACAATTTAAACAATACGAAGATGATCTAAAACGATTGTCAAGACGTTCAATTCCGTTCGCAACAAAAAACACTGTGAATACAGCAGCTTTTGAAACGCAAAAAGTCAGTCGATTATCATTAAGTAAAGAATTAATTCTAAGAAACCCCTTTACGCTCAGAAGTGTGCAGGTAGAGCAAACACGGACACTTAACATGAGCCGTCAAGCCGCATTTGTGGGATCAGTGGCGGATTACATGGAAAAGCAAGAATTCGGAGCTGTGAAGGCCTCAAGGGGTAGCGAAGGTGTGAACATACCAACTGGCTATTCAGCAGGTCAGAGAGGGCAAACCGTGCGAACTAGGCTACCTAGGAAACCCAATGCTGTAAAGAATATAAGATTGAGCAGTGGGCGGGTCAAGGCAAAGAATCGACGACAAAAGAATTTAATACTCGTAATGCAGGCGGCAAACTCATCAAACAAGTTCATATTCATGGATCTGGGCAGGCGTAAAGGAATATTCAAGGTTGTCGGCGGCAAGAGATCGCCAAAAGTCAGAATGGTGCATGACCTCACAAGGAGAACTGTACGTATACCGAGGAAACCATGGTTGCTGCCCGCTACTGACAAAGTCATACCGATGATGTCAAGATTCTATCGTGACAGTCTTCAATTCCAACTGAAGCGACTACGAACGTACAAATAATTCTTTTACTTGACACCGTTCAAGGTGGGGTGTAACGTTCAATCCCTCCGGCATTACTCAATAGTCCACGTCAACCATGTGTGGGCTATTTTTTTTGTACGAACATCCATCATCCATCACAAGCGGCTACGATTCTACAGATAATTTTTAGGT
>SDBT01001174.1_pt1 | contig 45275 bp, 36 predicted proteins | sample 2277101 | NCBI WGS metagenome assembly SDBT01 (sample SAMN10404973, study PRJNA504765) | marine sediment metagenome | isolation source: marine sediment core GS10_PC15, 103 cmbsf | place: Arctic Ocean: Southern Knipovich Ridge | collected 2010
GCTCTTTATATTCGTTTTAATTGTCGGGTGTAATAATTATGGTTTTAAATTTTATTTACATTTTCCTTTTATATCCCTTTAAGTGTTTTTTTGCACGCACCTTCCTTGGGTTTCTTTAATGGTACACCGCTTGCACGGGGAAAGGGGGGCCGGTGGATTTACTAGGGAACGCATTTGAAGCCCCGGGGGGGCCCCCCAGGGTTTGGGAAGGTTTGAAGTGCTGATCCCCCCCCCCCCCTCCCTTGTCGCGTGATCTCTGTAAGATGAGCATATGTGCTGAAAGCAACAGATGCTGTCACTACGGTATTCTGTTCCAAAACCCACCAGAAAACTCTCGCAACTCAGGAGGTTACCTTCGATTTTCGGCTGAAACTCACTAGATTTACCATGAAATGTCCTGAGTCTTGGTTATAGATGTGGCAAACGTGGGGCGGTGGAAGTGAGATCCGCGGATAAATGAGCAAAAGAACAGAGTTTGGATAAACGTCGATGAACCACGTTGGATTCGAGACCATTAGTGGCTATATTCAATATCGTAGGCACTTGAGTCCTCACGGTGAAAGTGTTGGTGACCGTATTCATTCATAAGGACTTGGTGCTCCATAGCGGAGGATACAGAATGAAGCAAGATGAGAACTCGAAAACTGGTATGCGGACTTTCGCCATTCGTTCAGTGCCGAACAAAAAACCAAAGATGCAAACTATCATGATCAAACCTATGTCCCCAGAAGATCATGAAAGCACATTTCCCAAGAAAGCGGATGTAGCTCCCATAAAATATGTGGTTGAAGTCAAGTCAGTCGAGGATACAGAAGAGGAAGTTAAAAAGACAATCAGCATCCCATTGTTTCGTCTTAGACCGGAAAGTGAGTCTGTTTCAGATGAAGTTGAAATCGGGGAATCAGTGGAGGCGGGCGAGCAGGATCAAATCCGAGTAATGCGAATTATAATAAAGGAGATGGCAAGGATATGCAGGAAGCATGGTTTTGAGGACATCGATAGCCTACCACCAGAAATTCTATTTGATGAAGCGCGAGCAGAGGACTCACCAATACATGACTATTTTGAATGGGATGACAAGTAGGAGGCAGAGAAATATTGGGAAGGAGTGGCTAGGCGGGCTGATAGATCGAAAAATTAGTTCAAGATGTTTTATCAGGTGTCTCTCAGGCCCGGGAAGCCTCTTGTTCCCTATTCAAGATGACTATACCCCAACCCACCGGATCATAAGGCACAACCAGCGCTATAAAAGCACAACATCGCTTGATCTCCAGCCGTGCGGGTGCAGGGTGATACTCGGATAGGAGCTAACGGTTTTATCTCTCGCCGCCATAATATTGCGTGTTGTGGAGGTAATAAAAACCACTGGAGTAGAGGTTTTGTATCGCCAACCAAGGGCAGGGGATTATTTCAGCAAAAGCATCTTTCGGCTGCGGCTGTAATTAGGGGTGGCCAATCGGTAGATGTAAACGCCTGATGCCAGACCCCGTCCAAACTTATCCTGGCCCTGCCAGATGACCTGGTGGTAGCCGGCCTCTTGGTGATCGCTTACCAGCCTGATGACCTCGCGGCCCAATATGTCGTAGACCACCAGTACCACATCTGTTGCGATGGGAAGTTCGTAGCGCAACGAAGTGTTGGGATTAAACGGATTGGGGAAGTTCTGGTGCAGCACGAACTGCTCTGGAAGCAACGATTCAAGTTCCACGAACGCCAGATTCTGCTCAACCTTATCGCCGCTTTCATCCCGCAGGGCATAGTTCAGGCGGAGGTCCTGGGTGGTTTTGGTTACCGGCTTGAACTGGATGGTAGCGACAGGCAGGTCAGTTTCCTTTATCTCACCCTGTTTACCAAGCCCCACAACCGCAAACAGCACCTGGCTGCTATCAGGGCTTACTTGGGTAAACATGGGGGTCGACTCGTAGTATTGCTGCAGGTAGCCGCCTTTCTCGATCCCAACATATTTCACCATCAAGGGATCAAACGAAAGCACACCGTCCACCATCATCATCGGGTCATCACGATTAACATAGACATCAATAGTGAGCAAATCTGTGGCACCCTCAGCCCAAAGGTTATCCGGGATTCGTTGTACCAGGGTTAAAGACGTGGCCCCGGAAGCAGCCTTGGCCAGCGGTGGTATCGACTTGGTAAAACCGTTATTGGCAAACGACCAGTTCCACATCATGGCAAAGACCGTGAGGTCCTCGAAGTCCAGCACCCCATCGGGCTGGGGGGTGATGTTAGGAACTGTCCCATTGGCCGGACCCACTTCGTAGGCCGTATTCTGGGGCGTGGCGTTCCAGGCCGACGCAAACTGGGCCAGGTCTACGTTGTTAATGATTAGATCACCGGTGTAGTCGCCAATATGATAGATCACGGTTAGCCCGGTTAAAGTATCGCCTGGCCCGGGATCATAATCGTACGGAATGGCCCGTACCTGCACATTCTGCCTTTCCCCATAGACCGATGCAAAGGCCAGCCAGCTGAACTCCCCGGTGTAGTCCGCGGGAGCGATAGCCGAATATTCAGTGCCTACCCCTGACGGCATCCAACTTTGCCCCTGATCGAATGATACCTCTGTAGTGATGGCCAGCGTATCGCTTTCGGGATCGGTCAACACAAAGGGTATGGTCACCTGGGAAATAATCGTATTGTCTGGCAACTGGCTGAGCGTGAGTGAGGGTGGCTCATTGTTATCCAGGTGGAAAACCACCTCACCAGCGGTCCCGGGATCATTGTCACTGGGGACGATACGGAAATAGGTGAGCAAATCCTCATAACCCGGCAGATCGTCCAGTGTGCGCCAGGTGAGCTGGCCGGAGTATTTGGTAGAATCCAGGTTGGATGATATGCCAGTGACAGTGGCATTCTGCCAGATATTCCCCTGATCGGTTGAGTATTCTGCGGTGTAGGAGAGGGTGTCACCTTCGGCATCAGAAAGGGTGTAGCTAATGGTCACGTCACCTGCCTGCTCACCTGCAATGGAACCCGTTACCGCCAGCGGTTCCCGGTTGTTGTCCAGGTGAAAAGACGCGGTGGTGTAGCTGCGACCCTCGCCAGTCTGGTCGTAGGGAGTGATTCTGAACTGGATTGTGGTTAGATCCTGGCCGGGCAGGTCGGCATATGAATCCCACTGGAGGGTATCTTGGTATTGGCCTGGACTTATGTCAGAAGTATCCCCAATGATAGTAGCCGATTGCCAGGTTACGCCATCGTCGGGGGAATAGTCACAGATGAGGCTGGTAAGGTTGCTGTCCGGATTGGAAATACGGTAGGGGATACCGAAGGTGTCGGTGTACTCGGCGTATGTATCCAGTGTAACGCGGGCGGAGAAAGCGTTGATATTCAGCAGCACCGACACGTTGTCGCTCCAAAAGTTAGCCGTCGCCAGGTCAATGTCCCCGTCTCCATCCAGATCGGCGGCAAAGACGGACTGGGGACCGGATCCCGTGCCATAGCCGGTTTTAGCGGCGAAGGTGCCGTCCCCGTTGCCTAGCAGCACCGAGACGGTGTTGGAAACATTATTTACCACGGCCAGGTCAATGTCCCCGTCACCATCCAGATCGGCGGCTATGACGGAGTGGGGATTGTTTCCAGTGGCATAGTCGGTTTTGGCGGCGAAGGTCCCGTCACCGTTGCCCGGCAGCACCGAGACGGTGCCACTCATTTCATTGGCCACGGCCAGGTCCAGGTCCCCGTCACCATCCAGATCGGCGGCAAAAACGGAGAGGGGACTGGATCCCGTGGTATAGTCGGTTTTGGCGGCAAAGGTACTGTTGCCGTTGTTCAGCAGCACCGAAACGGTGTTGCTGTTAAAATTGGCCACGGCCAAGTCAATGTCCCCGTCACCATCCAGATCGGCGACAAAGACGGAGAAGGGCGCGGATCCCGTGGCGTAGTCGGTTTTGGCGGCGAAGGTGCCGTCCCCGTTGCCCGGCAGCACCGAGACTGTGTTGGAATTATTATTGGCCACGGCCAGGTCAAGGTCCCCGTCCCCATCCAGGTCGGCGGAGGTAACGGAGTAAGGGGAAGATCCCACGCTATAATTCACGGCGGTAGCAAATACACCGCTCCCCCCCAGCACTTCAGCGGTGAAATCCCAGCCGAAGGCGTTGGGTAAATAATCCCCCACAAGCGTCTGCGCCCCCGCTGTCAGCGTCACATTCACCTGCTCGCCTACTTTGAAGGGGCCGGCAGGGGTGAAGGTGGCTGTCTTGCTGGGCTCATTGTAGCTATAGGCCCCGCTCAACTTCCCAGTATAACCTCCATGAACCACGAAGGTAGTATCGTTGATGGTAGAAGGATTCATATCCACCCCAAAGGTGACCGTGATTGATGTATCCAGCGGCACATTTAGGGCGTTCTGGGAGGGGGAGGTGGAGATGATCCTTGTGGCGGTCCCTGTTACAAAAACATGTATAGGCCTACTGAAGAGGGTTAAATCGGTCGCAATGGTATTGGTGGTACGCAGGGTGTAGTCGCCGTTCGCGGAAATCTGAATATTGCTAAGTGTGAGGGGGTCGCTGGTTGCCCCAGGGATATCGAATCCGTCTTTTGTCCATTGGTATATGTTGGACGTGCCGCCCACAAACACTCCAAGATCAAGACTGGAACCGACAATCACCGTTGTGTCTATTTCGTTACCTACGCTGTCCTGCGGGGCATAGGTGAAACTGCTGGACGCCACACCAATATTGGGCTCAATGTCCTCGAAGGTCAGACGGTTGTTTTCCACTCGCAGGTCGTCGAGGGCTGTCAGCGTGCTTAAAACGGGCAATCCGCTGAACTGGTTTTCATGAAGCAAGAAATTTAAAAGATTTGCCAGGTTCCCCAGTTCGGCCGGGATCGAACCACTGAGCTGGTTGTTACTAAGCCAGAGTGTAGTGAGATTGGACAGGTTCCCCAGTTCAACAGGGATGGAACCGCTGAGCTGGTTGAAACTAAGCTGGAGCAGAGTGAGATTGGTCAGGTTCCCCAGTGCGGCCGGGATGGAACCGCTGAGCTGGTTAAAATAAAGATTGAGATCTGTGAGATTGGCCAGGTTCCCCAGTTCGGCCGGGATATTACCGCTGAGATTGTTGGAATTTAAATCCAACTCTGTCACTCGCCCTCCGGCAACCGTTACGCCATACCACGTACTCACTGGCGTATTCAGATTCCAGGTGGTGGTCCAGTTGGCGCCGTCGGTGCTGTTGTAGAGGGCCACTAGGGCCAGGGAGTCGGACTGGGAGAGGGAGATGCCCAGCACGGTCACGGCCACTATCATCGTATCGATCAGTACCCCGTCGGAAGCGGTCACCTGGAAACTGGTGTCCACCGTACCTTGTGTGGGGGTGCCATAGGCACTGTCGGCCTGGGCACTGAGCCACGAAGGTAGCTGATTGAAGGTGAAGATTACAGTGGAGTCCTCGGGATCGGTGGCCGTAACAACGTACTTGAAATAGATATCCTCGGTGGCCGTTGTGGTGGCAGCTGAGGTGATTACCGGAGGGTCGTTAACCGCTCCGATGGTTACCGCAACCAGCAGGGTATCGGTGAGGGTACCGTCAGATGCGATCACCCGGAAACTGGTGTCCACCGCACCCTCCAGCGGCGTACCGAAGGCGCTATCAACGTTAGCGAATAGCCACGAAGGCAGCTGGTCGAAGGCGAAGGTTACGGTGGAGTCCTCGGGATCAGTGGCCTGGGCCACGTACTTGAAGTAGACATCCTCGGTGGCATTGGCTATTGCTGACGAGGTAATCACTGGTGGATCGTTCACCGCTCCGATGCTTACCGCCACCATCAGGGTATCGGTTAGGTTGCCGTCAGATGCGATCACCCGGAAGCTGGTATCCACCGCGCCCTCCAGCGGCGTACCGAAGGCGCTGTCGGCAGCCGCATCCAGCCAGGTGGGGCGCTGGTCAATGGTGAAGACGATGGTGCTGTCCTCCGGATCGGTGGCTAGGGCCTGGTAACTGAAGTATACGTCCTCGGTAGCGCTGGCCGTATCCAGGGAGGTGATTGCAGGAGGGTAGTTTACCGGTGTGGCAGTCACACCTATGGAATAGACGCTCTCGTTGCTGGCTGAGTCCACCGCGCTCACCCAGTACCAGTAGGGGGTGCCGTTAGCCAGGCCGGCATCCGTAGCGCTGGTGTCAGCCTTGGGTATCGTGTCAATTCGGGCGGCCAGCAGGGAGTCGTTGGCCGTGTAGCGGTACAGGTAGTAGTCGGCCAGGTCCGTCTCGCTGTTGGCGTCCCAGATGAGCGTGATCTGCTGGTCGCCGGGGGCGGCGGAGAGGCTGGTGGGTGCAGTGGGGGGCGTGGCAATCGTGAAGGTTTGCTCAGTCGCAAATGCTGAACCCATATAGCCTGCATCCACAGCCTGCACGCTCCAATAGTAGGTCTCTTCAGGAAATCCCCCTATGGTCCAACTGGTAACATGGTTGACGTTCCCTAGAGCCGGAATAAGTCGGTAGCCGGTAGCCGCGGCGGCGTGGGGTGACATAATCTCACCACCGCCTGGAGTTGTGCCTATATGGAGGTTGTAGGTTAGGCCAAGTGTGGGGGTTTCATTATCTGAAGCAGCTCCCCAGCTCAAGGTTACGCTATCGGCATCTACCACCGATGTCAGGCTGGGTGGAGCGGCGGGGGTCGTATTGGAAGTCCCAATATTGTTGCGATAAATCCTAGTGACTCTAGGATGGTAATTATCCTCACCAGTCAGAAGTATATCCAGATCCCCATCGTTATCATAGTCCCCCCAGTCGGCAGATCCGTTGTATGCGCCAGGAAGATCCGAGTTGACATCAACGAAACTTCCGCCATCGTTACGATAAATTTTAAAGATCGGATTTAGCCCCTTTGCACCGGTTAGTAGTATATCCAGATCGCCATCATTGTCGTAATCTCCCCAGGCTGCCGAACTGCCGGAGACACCGGTAAGCCCGGTAATGATATCGGTGAAACTGCCCCCATCATTCCGGTAAACCATCGAGGTATCGTTGGAACCGTCCCAGCCTGTCAGAAGGATGTCCAAATCACCATCACTATCATAATCGCCCCAGGCGGCTGAACCAGAATAAACTCCAGTTAGTGATGCAGATATATCTATGAAACTTCCCCCATCATTCCGGTAGACTTTAGAGATAAAATGCACTGAACCATCATAGTAATATCCCGTTAACAGGATATCTAGGTCGCCGTCGCTGTCATAGTCGCCCCAGACCACTGAGGAGTTGTCAACGCCGGTTATTCCCGCATTTATATCGGCAAAACTACCTCCATCGTTCCGGTAAACTTTGGAAATGTAGGTTGAGGGGTCAAATCTTCCCGTCAACAAGATATCCAGGTCCCCGTCGTTGTCGTAATCCCCCCAAGCCCCCGCACTCACGTGTACTCCGGCTAGACCCGCTCCTACATCTACAAAATTACCTGCATCATTCCGGTAAACTATTGAGGTATGTGAATCAGTATTATCCCTCCCCGTTAACATAATATCCAGATCGCCGTCATTATCATAGTCACCCCAAGCGACTGATGAATACTCGACTCCCGTAATCGTAGCACCTATATCGGTAAGAATATCACCATCATTCCGGTAGATTTTGGAGATATATGTTCCTGTGTCGTCAAATCCCGTCAGGAGAATGTCAAGGTCACCGTCATTGTCATAATCCCCCCAGGCAGTAGAACTATTTTGAATGGGCGGAAGCGCCGCAGCAATATCAGTGAACAGGGGAAGTTGCCCTGCAAGTGTTACCTGTTGTGCGTATATATCCCATGCCGACTGACTAATGTTGCGGGCATCCAGCCAGGAGATTACAATACCCGTGCCACCAGGATAGACCAGCTCAGGCCAACCACGGGCACCAATGGCATTGGATACAGTTACTCCGGCACTTTCCCATATCTTGTTCCCTGAGGGATCGATACGCTGTGCTTTAATGATATTGTTCTCAGTCCATGCAGCCACGACACCACCGGAACTGTCGCTTGAAAAACCACCAAGAGCCTGATCTGGTGTTCCACCAGCAATCGAAATGCCATTGCTCGACCAAGAGGTGGAACCGATGTCAGTGATCCTCTGAGTATAAACGTCCACATTTCCAGATCTCTGATCATCCCATCCTACAATAACACCACCACTTTGGTCAGACGTAAGCACAGGATTCGATTGATAGCCGCTTGCGTTACAGACCGCAACTCCGTTAACCGTCCACTTGACATTACCGTTGAGATCAACACGCTGTACAAAAATATCTCTGTTCGGGTAAATATTCCTGTCGTCACTCCAAACCAATATAGCGCCGTTCGCACCATCAGTTTCTAATCGAGGTGACCATGCAGGCTCGCTGCCGGATCTGACTTCTATTCCATCAACCTGCCATAATATCGAACCGTTCGCATTTACACGCTGCGCATATATGTTGTAGAGTGTCGCTCGCCGATCTTCCCACGCGATAATTGCTCCTCCCAATCCATCACCTACAATGTTGGGGGAGGCTTGTCCGTACGAGGCAGTACAGATTGCAGCCCCCGAATTCCCCCAGTGCAGGGCACCGACGGCACTCACGCGTTGCGTATATATGTCAACACCATCATCCCAGGCGATAATAGCTCCTCCTGCCCCATCGGAAATAAGTCGTGGATGGAAATGCTCAAAAGTAGTATCTGCGATAGCTAGACCATCTGTTTGCCATAGTTGCGTACCATCAGCATCGATGCGTTGGGCAAAAGCCCATGTTTTCCCATTTCTATAGTCACTCCAAACAACGATTACTCCTCCATTCCCGTCAGAGATAGCTTGAGGATATTGTTGGTTACCCGTAGCGGTGCATACTGGGATGCCGTTCGTAGCCCACTGTGCCTCTCCCGTTGTATTCAGCTTCTGACTATAGATATCCCAAAAGCCAAACCGGTTATCCTGCCAGATGATAATAGTCCCTCCAGCTCCGTCAGAAACGATAGTAGGTTCAAATGCATCACCAGTTGCAGTGTTAACGGGGGTGTTGGTTGCAGGGTCACTACTCCATTGCGCAAAAATGTTGTTGAATAGTACCACATATCCAATCAGAAGCCACATGGCGTGCCGGAAATGAGTTACTCCCATCATCGCACCTCCACCTTCGCATCAGCCAAGTCATTCAGGGTGATGTCCACATTATCCGGATCCCGCAGCTCACTGGTGGCACTCAGGATGAGGTGGGCTTCCCCGGTAGCAGTTGTCGTAAAGGTTACTTTACCAACGGCCCCCGTCCCACCAACGCCCTCAGGCTCACCAGTGGCTGTGGCGACTTCGATTGTGGCGCTCCCAGCGGCATTATCATAGGACGAGAAGGGGATCACCGTCCCATCGTTGGCCTTGAGTAGGGAGCGGCTGTCCTCGTAGACTTCGATCTGGCTCACTTGCATTGCGGCCGGATCAAACTCCAGTACCGCTTTCACCGCGAACACATTCTCAACTTCTTCCAACATCACTTCTACCGAGAACTCACTCCCAACGTCCACTTGCTGGTAGCGCGGATAAAGGTACAGTGCGGGACCGTGGATGTCATCAATGGTGTAGGTCCGGGATGCCGGTATATCTTCTTCGACTAAGGAGCTATAGCGGCCGCTGACTTCAAACAGGTAGTCACCCTCATCGAGGTATCGGAATGTGATGGAGGTATCGGTCGAGAAGTCCGTCCAGGTCGAATCAGGTAGCAGGCACATGAAATCCATGCCGGCCTGGTTCCCCCGCCAGGTGAAGGTCACCATATGGGTATCGACAACTGCGCCCTCTGCCGGCCCGGAGGTAATCGTTGTCAGTGGCGGCACGTAGTTGGGATCGCCCGGGATAATGGGGTTGTCATACTCGGGGGCAGCAGGAGCGCTATCGCAGCCCGATCCAGTAATGATGACGGTACCTGCGATCGCAACCAGGGTTAATCTGATCGCACGGCTCAACATCAGAAGGCTATATCCACTATGTTTACAACCCAGACTCCTGCCAGCGCACCCAGCATCAAGTTGCGGCTATCCTCGGCATCCGTCCAGGCATCAAGGCTTTCCTGTACGGCAGCTGCCAGAGGAGTGGCCGTTTCTTCATCGGGTGCGGTGTTGTAATCAGCCAGCCGTGAGTCGTACTGGTCGTGGAAAGTATTGACGTCTTGGTGAGACGAGAAACCCAGATAGGCCAAGGCGACAGCGCTGGTGATGTACACCAACCCGCGCTTGTAGCCCTGATACACCTGGCCTCCACCTGGAACGACCAGTGAAAAGGCCACAGCCGGCCCCTTCGGTTTCTTCTTCAGGCTGAAGTCGACGGTTGTGATGTGGTTGTACTGAACCACCATCTGGGAACTATATGAGTAATACTCCGGTTTGGTGATCTTCAGATCATAGGGCCCCATTTGCAGGGGGTGCTGCTCCATGGGGGTACTACCGACCGCTCTGCCGCTCACCTTGACTTGGGCCTCGGTATCTCCCTGCAATGTCAGGTAGCCCATCATAGGCTGAAGATTTAAAGATAGCCGTCCTCCCTCACCGGCTTCCAGTGTCAGGGTAGTGTCAATAGTATGGTATCGCTCCAACCTTGCGGTGATGCTGTGGGAAACTCCCGGTTCAAGTTCTATTCCCCTCAGGTCTGAACCACCCATATCTACATTATCAATGAAAACGATCCCGTTGCTGGGCTCAACTGAAACATCCAATATTCCGGGCCTGAGAATCGTGCGTGTTGCGGCCGAGGCCGTTTCTGCCAACTCCACACCGGTGATCTTTCTAGCAGCAGCTCCCATACCTTCGGTAAGCACAATATCCACCTCGCCACGGGTATCATAGGAGGCGGTGCGGACCACCTCGCCGCTTTGCACGTTAACAATCCGCATCTCGATGGTCCAGGTGTTGCCTACCTTACCGATAGAACCGGCCAGCATGAACTGGGCGCCAAGCAGCTGCCCGATCTCCACCGCGCACTCATCGGAGGTGCAGCCGGTCAGCTGGAAGTCCTGTTCCAGCAGGATCTGTTGCATCAGGCCACGCTCAATGATCCGGTACGTGCCCAGTTGGGTGAGGTTAGTCCGCAGACGGTTGGACAGGGCGGCTACCTCCTGGGTGGAGATGCCGAAGCCGTCAAACTCCAGAACGGCCAGGGTGGGTTTCTCCTGGGCTTTTCCAGGGTGTGGGATACCCATTAGTAGGATTGTTATAAGCCAAGCGGTCGCGCTGACATTGGACTTGCTCACCCGGTTATCCTTTTAATCAGTGTGTTGGGACTTAGGAGTATTATTGAAATGTAGTCACTTACGTAGCTACTTTTCAAGTCAGATCGCATTTCCCCGCGATTAGCTAAAAAAAGCCACCTGCGGGGAATAACAGATGGCTTTAATCATGCAATAGCGCGATGAACTCACCCTCTCCGTAATCTAAATATCTTCCCTGATGTATGCCTGATCCCCATGAGCAAACCAAGATAAGCCACGATCCAAGCGAAAATAAATAGCACCATGCCAATACTAGGTTCGGCATGGTGGGGATGCCTAGTATCCGGCATGATCGAGAACCACCCGATAAGTGGTAAGAGGCCTAATCCGAACGCCGCCTTTCGATTCATAACCTTGCCAAGCAACAGAAATCCGAGGTGGTAGAGTAAAGGTAGAACTATTAGGAATTCTCCAGTAGTAAACGGGTTTTCTTGCCAGGCATACGAGAATTCATTCCAAATTCTCACATCCTCAGTCCGCCAGGGAAGCATGAGTGCGAACAGTGCAAGAATAATCCCAACGAAGAGAACCTTGAACCCGATGGGCAATGTCTTAAAATTGAATTTCATGATTGGCTCCTGAATGAATTATTTTTTTAAGCTCACTGGCTGGCGTAGAATTGTGCAAAAGTCACTCGACACACCGAATCCAGGCGACTCCATTCGGCCTTTCTGGATATTTCCAGATTGGTGATTTGTGCTGCATAATGCCGTAGGTCTTTATTGGTCTCGCTGATAGAATCCTGGAGTGCGTAGGATTTGCTTCCTGCCTCCCGTGCTAAATCAATATTCTCAATATTAGTTTCGCGGTAGACCTGCCATTGCTGGGTAAAGCCTCCAAGGTTCTGGCGGAGAGTCACAGGCATCTCAGATAATTTTTCCACCGGTAGCCTGAAAGATCCTGGACCAGTGAAACTGGTGCTCACAGTAAGGAGCAAGGCGTGCTGCCCCCATAGCACTGCTATTTCATAGAGATTATCTCCCTGCACTGCGATGATGGTACCTTGGAGAATTAAATAACGATTTGCTCTTTCCTGGTTTAAATCTCGGTACTTTATGTAGTCCTCCAATGCATCTTTGAGATCTTCCTGCATGAGAGTTGCGTGATAATGCTGACCCGCAACCTCCATTGCGACTTCCATTTGATCAGTCACATTCTCCGGGAAAAGGTCAGTTGAAATATTGAGATCTGCAGCCTGTTTCAACAATTCCCGGGCGGCATGAGACTCCTCCCTGGAGAAATGATCAAGCAGCCGAATCTGAAGTGTAGTCATATCCAGCGTCGGATCCGTAGTTTGAAAAGCATACCTTTTGAGATCTTTGGAAAATCCATGATCAAAGCGGTAGCCCAGGTAGGGCCATGCTTTAAGACCTTCAACCATGATTAACTCCTCGAGGGCAGCTTTTACCAGGTCCTCCTGATCGTTATTACGATAGTTCTTTTCAATTGTTCTCACAAGCAGGTCTGCATTTTTTTCTTGGCCATACTGGCGCACATCTTCCGCCGTTGTTGTGCAGCCAGTTGCCAATAACAGAACCGTGAGATAGACAGCTAATCGCATATGTATTATCCTCCTTGGTAAGGGTTGCGGCTGGTTGTTTGGATAGAGCAGATGAAGAGAAATCGAGGTGTAGGAGCAGGTCTGGCAGGTAATGAGATCCCCCTGCAAGCCTGACCCAGGTTTTGGAAGTTGCGACACAACCGCAGCCCGAGCAGCCCTGACGGGAACGCCTGCAGGGGGAAAGATCCCCTGGGCCTTGGTCAAGGCTGCTTTCTCGGGCACTGAGATTGTCATAACTCGGGCATTCTTATCGGATAGTGCTCGAGCGGATTATTGGGGGATAAAGATGCCCCCCTGAAAGCTCGAGGTGTTTGCGCGAACAAGCACTCACGAGGCATCCACAAGGGAAGTTCCAGGGGGGACAAAGGTCCCACCTCGAAATCATCCGCTTGCAGATGCCGAGAGTGTAGCAAGACATATCGATCGTCGTGCTTGTTCGCGCAGAATCAAGTTACCAATGAACCGGAAATCGGGCAAGCTAAAGCCACAACTAGAGGATCCCGCGATCGGCAAACGAGAAGAACTCTCCGCCAGCTCCAAGCCTGGCAAGTCAGTTGGTTTTGCGCGCTGCATACCGGCCGTAGTCGGTGACATGAAAGCCCCGACCCTTGAGGACAAACCCGCAGGGCCGGTAGGCCCGCCTGGCGGCCCTGCCGCATTGTGGGCAGCGTACTTGCTCCCGAGGCTGTGGACAGAGCCGCTCCAGGCGGGTGTTGCAGGCTTCGCAGTGATAGGTGAAAAGCGGCATATCTTCCTCCCAGGTTAGAGCAGACCCTTATCGGCAAAGGAGAAGAACTCCCCGTTGGCAATAATCAGGTGATCAAGAAGTTGAACATCAACCAGCTGGCACGCCTTTTTGATCTTACTCGTAATGGCCTGGTCATCGCCGCTGGGTTTTACCTCCCCGGAAGGGTGATTATGGCCACAGATGATGGCCGCAGCATTCTTGAGCAGGGCGTATTTGACGATCTCCCGGGGGAAAATCACAGCCTGGATAAGGGTGCCCTCGAAGAGGATTTCAGTGGCGAGCAGGGCATTGCGGCGGTTGAGGAAGCAAACCACGAAGGTCTCCCGGGTGCGCCCGGCCAGCAGGGTGGCCAGGTGATCGGCCACCTTCCTGCTATTATCCAGCACCTCACCCGTCTTTAAAGTGAACCGGTTCTGATAGGCCTCCCGCAAGTCCTGATCGCTGATCCGGTCAAGCATCAATTGGGTATCATTCATGGATTCTCCTTTCTAGACGGCCATGGCCGGTAACAGCTCCACAGCCCTGGGCAGCCGGATTTTGGGTGCTGTTTCGGCGAACACAGCCGCCTCCACCTGTCCAAGCTGGACCTCGAGTTCCTGCATTCGCTCCCGGATGTTGAGATGGGCCTGAACCAAGCGCTGGGGCAAATGCCCTTCGCGTGCCAGTGTCTCGTAGAAGACCTCATCACTCACGGTTTTTGGATCCAGGTACTCTTCGAACTCATCGGCCAGCTGTTCCTTGACCACCCCGTACTTGCCCCTCAGGTCGGCCAGTTCCCGTTTGAGCTGGGTTGCATCACGGGCGACATCTTCCAGGTAGGGAGTAGAACTCACCGATTCTATACCCTGGAAATCCTCCGAGAGGCCATCGATCCTTACGTCCACATCCTCCAGGAATTGGGCTGTTTCCTCGTCGACAAACAGGTTCATCCGGGTGCTGTGGATATCGCTCAGGGGCGAGTAGTCGGGGATGGCAGATTTGTGGGCCAACAGGGTGTCCTGAAACTTGCCAGTCACCACTTCATCGGCAGCCGCTTGAAACTGCCCCGGGGCAAATGCCCGGACCAGGTGGCGCTTGCCGAATGAATCCTGGGGATCCTTGAAGTTCCTGGACAGCTCTTGGCTGTAGAACAAAACAGGTTGATGATTCTGCGTATCCCGGCAGAGCCGCAATCTGGCTGCGGTATAGTTTTTCTCGTCGTCAACCGCGTCCAATTTGAAACCTTCGATCTCGTCATCAAGCCTCTGCGGCCGGTCGATCACTACGTTCTGGTGCATGGCTTTCCGCCTCCTTAATTCTGATTGGCATTAATAGCGTCTTGGCGCCGCTCTGCCACTGTTTGCCGACCTCGGTAAAGATAGACGCCGTGTCGGGACTGGTGTATTGCCACCGGACGGTCGGGGACTGCTGACCGGCCAGCACTTTTTCCAGCAGAAGTAGGTCAAAACCGATGCCGAATTGCACTCCGGTGTGATTGGCAATAGGCAAAGGCGCCTGCCAGCAGGTCTGTGCCTCCAGATCTTCTACCACGAGTCGTGTCTGTCCATTCGCTGGGTCAACAACCGCCAGGTGGGTATCTCGGTTGACAAAGAACTTGGCGGCCTTGATGATCGCCAAAGTCTTGTCCCGGTCCAACAACGCCTCGCCGGTAAACTCCTTGGGCAACACAGCTGCCACATCTGGGTATTTCTCGTCGATGAGACGCACAAAGAGGGTGACGTCGCCAGGCAGGGCGAAACTCATATGAGTATCAGACCTACCAAGCTTGCTATACCCCCTGCTCAGCTTGCTAAGGAGCGAAAGTGGCCTGACGGGTAGAATCCCCTCATAGGTCTCTTTGCCGCCTTGCAGGCCATTCTGGAGCCTTAAAACGTGTCCATCGGTGGCCGCGCTGCTCAGCTGTCCCTTGGTTTGCGAAACGTGGACGCCCAGGAGGGATCCCTTGAGCTCGTCTTTGGAGCAGTAGCCAGTTTGGACAGCCAGGCACTGGAACACCTCCCGGGACCATTCGCCTAGAGGTTTGAACTTCTCTCGGGGAATAGCCGGGAAATCCTGTGGGTTTTTGCCCGGGTAGGTGATTGACAGGTCGCCATAGCGTACTGTGACTTTGTGATCCTTATCAGGTTCTACCTCCAGGCTCTGAGGTTTTGTCGACAGAATCTTCTTCAGGATCGCCACTGGTATGGTGTAGGAACCTGGATCAGGAACGGGCATGACCAGCATGGTCTCCAAGTCGGTGACCCGGGCCAGTCCGCCTGAGATGCAGATCTCCTTCAGAATGGGTAAAGCGCTCCGCCGGTCCACGACCATTTGGGCCATCGGCAAAAGGCGCTGCAAGGCGCTTAGCATGGTTTTCTCCTTGATAAAGTGTTAAAGGTCGTCAGGTTGGGCGCCGAAGCGCAGGGTAGCCTGGGTGCATTCGGCGTGGTAGGGCTTCTTACTGCAGTAACTCTCGGTGCACCAATCATCGCTATCCAGGCTCACCGCTTTGCCCTTGTAGCCGCAGTAGTGGTGGAGCTTGTGTTCCTTCAGCAGATAATCGGTGTACTGCTTGAAATACTCCTGCAGGGTCACAGTCCGGCCCAGCTTGCGGTTATAGTGCAGGTAGCCTTCGGCCAGCTTGGTCAGGAGGTCATCAGCCACTCGCTCGGTGTGGATCGAAGCATACCACTGGGGCAAATAGGGGGAGCGGAGCATTTGACGCTTGGTCTCCTCGATGCCGGCGCTATCTCTGACTGTCCCCCTTTCCCAAGGTGCATGGACCGTGAGAGGTTTGCCAAGGCCGCCGCCAAAGAGACTTTTCTCCTCGAAGATCGGTGCTCTGGCGGATGTCAACGCGCCTCCTGACAGGCTCTCCAAAAAGCCGTTGATGCCGCTGACCAGGTCATTGAGCAGGTCCAGGGGATCGTCAGGTGAGGGTGTGACTGAGACTGTTTTCTCCTCGACAAAAGGTTCATCCTTCAACACTAGCTCCACGGCCTCCAAGTCCAGTTCCAGGTTCTGAGGCAGTACAAACTCCACCTGCCCCACCAGGTATTGGCCCTGCTTGCAGCTGGTTACCACCGGCACAATGTTGTTTCCCTCGGAAAAACCCTTTGGCCAGCGGATCCGCCACTGCTTGGTAAGCAGTAGCTCCGGGTGCTTGCCTTTGAGCTCCTCAATCCAACGGTTAATGCCTTCTTTGACTCGGTCCGTGATCTGGCTCCTATAGTCCGATGTCATAAGCCCCCCAGTGCCAGCAGCTCCCGGCGGTTCTGGCCGGCCTGGCCATATTCACCGAATTCCACGGCCACGTCATTACTGCCGCATTCGCTGCAGTTCAGGGCTGCCAGGCTGTCCTGATCCACCAGTTTTTCCTCGAGAAACTCCAGTTGCTTCACGTGGAGGATGCTGATGGCGCCGCCTTCTTCGATCTTGAATGTGGCCCGCACCCACAGGGGCAGGACGAACGATTTTTGATTATCGCACGACCGGCAATGAATCTGCATAGAGACGCTCCTTTCGAAGCCAGGCAAATTCCTGGCGGTTTTCATTTATTTCCTCGTCGAGGAATTGACTTTTCCGGGGTGGTGTCCAGTCTCGGTAGGGTACGCACACCCTATTGCTACCACACCTGGCGCAGGAGATGTGGGGATTGATGTAGTTTTTCGACGAGGAATCCCACCTGAGGGCCTCCAGGTCCATCTTGACGCAGTAGTCGACCAGGTCTTGCAGGCCCATGCGGATCCAGCTGCCGGCGTCAAATGCGCCCTCCTGGTCCCGATCCCCGATCACCAATCCTCCAGGAGAAACCTGAATAACCTGCAGGCCTTCAACTTCGGCTTCGAAATGGGTGTAATTACCGCAGTCTGGGCAGATCAATTTCATCCGTTACCCCCTTTCTTCGAGGAAAAAGGGGCCGGAAGCCAAAGCTCCCAGCCCCAGTCCAGGTCTAGTTAGCGGCTGCTTCGACCTTCAGCCACTCTTCAGCCTGGGAAAAGCCAGCTCAGTTTTCAGATCTGCGAGGGAAAATCCGTAATGGTCTCGCACGTCTCCCAGGCCATAATCGAAATTGGGACAACCATATTCGCAGTGCTCTGCATCAACCTTTCCATCCGTACTAATCAGGCAGTCTCCGCACAGCTCCCGGACAGTTTCCTCGTCGAGGAAATTCGCGCAATACCAACATCCAGGACACCCTGCGTTCCAGCAGGTATCCATCACCCGCTCCAAAAGGTCGACGCTTTCATCGTCGCCGCAATTGGCGCAGCTGATCGTTGGTTTTTCCTCGAGAAATCCTTTGTCAAGCACCTTATGGAGATTCTTCTGCAGGGCCTTGAGCAACTTCTCAGTTGGAACTCGGTCCAATCCGATCTCCAACCCACTGGGCTGGATGCTGAGGCTGTGCCTCAGATGCAGATCGATGGAAAAGACCGATGTGTTCCCGCAGCTGGGGCAGAGAAGATTGCCCGGCACGTTGCGCCGCTCATTGGGCGGGTAGATCCTAGCTGCCCGTGCCATTGTGCCGCGCCAGTGTGTCGCCAATCACCTTGGCCAGGGCTGCCAGGCTGGCCGCAATCTCCGCGCCGGCCTGCAGACCCGACTTGATTCGCTGCCGGCGGTTGTCACGGAGGTTGTCCCGGATGCCGGCGGTGACCATGAAAACATTAGAGGCCAATAAAGAGCCGCTGGCCACGAGAGACGCAAGTTTGGCCAGGGATTGGTTTGTCAAGGTGATGCGGATTTTCTTCATTAGCATTTCATGAGGCTCCTTCCTTTCCTGCATCAGGATCTGCGGGTGTTTCTCTTCTTATTTGCCGGATCAGTAGCAGCAGTCTTTCTGAGCCCTGCAGCAGCGCTTCCTGGCGGCGGAGGCGGGCTCGATCTTTAAGGGTACTCACCGCCAAAGCGAGCAATGCGACAGTTGACCCGGCAATGATGCAGCCTAAAATCAAGTGGCGGAGATCAATATCCACCACCTGATTTTCGGCCTCACGCGGAAGGCGCGCTTCCGACATCGGTCTGTACAGGGCGGCTTTTAAGCAGGTCGACGATCTGCAATAGCAGCACCGTTGCGCTGAGTAGTGCCTGGCCCAGACTTGCTGCTCTTAGTATCTGCGGTCGTGTCATGGTTTTATCCTCGTTTGGGTTTGGAAATCATGCGTTGGTGGAAGCTGCAAAACCTGGCTGTTCCTGCTCAAGGTCCAGACAGGCTAATGCCTTAGTTACGTCTTCGTCGAGAACATCGGCGTAGACCTGCGTGGTCGACACACTGCTGTGCCCCAGTTGCTTCTGGACCAGTCGCAGGTTATAGCCGCTGGCCTTGTGGAGTCTGGTGGCATAGGTGTGCCTGAGGGAATGTATCGAGTATCTTCTCGGCAACCCGGCCTTAGCAGCCAAGCGCTTGAAGACCTGCTGGATTGCCGAGGGGGTCATCCTCGGATTTCTCTGAGAAGGAAACAGGTAATCGCTATCGGTTCTACGGTAGTCCAAGTAGCCCCGGATCAGGTTCTTTAGCCCGGGTGAAAACTGTACGGTACGAGCCTTTCCGCCCTTGCCGTTTCGTACGTGCAGCGAGTTCTGGCCCTTTTTCAGGTACAAGTCATCTACCTTGAGGTTTGAAATCTCGGATACTCGTAAGCCAGTGCCCAGGGCTAGCTCGATGATCAATTGGTCCCGGACAGCACATTGGACGCCCCGGGCCTTAGCCAGTGTAGCAGCGTCGGAAATTATTCTCCGCAATCCGCGAACTTCATCAGGCGCCAGGAACTTTCCGGGAGTGAGAGTCCAAGTTCCCATGGGGTGCCTCCTTCAGTGAGGAATTTCAAGCAAGAAGTGTTTCTTCTTGCTTAGTATTCATATACGAATATTTAGCCTGTTTTTAGAGGAGAAATGGTACTCTGCTGATTCTCCTGAGCGTCAGTTATTTCTAGTTTAATTCCCGCCTAAGAATCCCTTGGGCCAGCATGTCGCCCTTTTTGACCACCGATCCGGGTTTGATCAACCCGGTTTCCTTGTTGAGCTGCGCCCAGTTCTCGGCATCGATCTTATAGCGTTTGCCATAGGTAGTGAACCGGCCGGCACTGGTTGTCGCATTGGTGGGCAACTTCTGGCTCAAATCGTAGATGTGTTCGCTAGTCAACTTCTTGGCCGCGGACTCTGAGATCACCGTCCCATCTTCATAATTGTGGCCGTAATAGGGCATGATTGCGGTGATTAGATTCCTGCCCAAAGAAACTCGCCCCGCGCGAGTCTGATTCGAATCGGCCAAAAGCTGTCCTTTTTCAACCCGGTCACCCTTTTTTACAACCGGTTTGGCATCGAGGAAGCCGCCACGGTTGAGCGGCATGTCATTGTACAAAGGTATGGTTTTTATTTTTCCCGTTTTGTCGCTCTTGAGTTTGATAAGATCCTTCGTCACCTTAACTATCCGACCACCGGTAGGTGCTTCCATGCCCAACCTGAAAGCCTTGGCTGATTCAAAATTGTTGGCCCTCACCAGCGGCACCTCGGGATCCTTATAAGGGCACTGCTTGCACCATCTGGGCTGTGCCCAGGATAGCCCTGCCACCCGAATTGCTACTCAGGAAGGGCACCAGGTTGGTTATCTCACTGTACATCTCGGTGGCTGTCGGTACTATGTAATCCACCTCCTCCGGACTGACCGACCTGATCTCTACATCCTTGACGACCTTAACTGTTTTACGCTGGGCTGTCCAGAGTGACGGGAGTATATAATTCCGCGAGGAGGTACTCGGCTTATCCCTCAGGGGCCGGATAATTGAGAGATTGTCGTCGGTGATCGCCTGATTCGGGCCTATTTGGAACACCGGATATCAGTGTGATCCGAGCGGCAATGTTGTTGGTCATATTTCCCACCAAGCAGAGAGATGAACACTGACTCATTGGTAGATGATCTTGCATTTTACGGCTTGGCACAAATGTTTTGCAGAACCATATTATCTAATCTTATCCGAGGAGAAACGTCGAATGTATTTTGAATTGTCAGCAACCAAACCCGTTCGCCGCATGAATGTGAATTGGATTTCATGAGCGTTAACGATAGATCCATAACTGTCCCAATCGACACTATTGTATAGAGAATGTCGAAGTTGAAAAACCTTGGCCCACCTATACAGGATTCCAGGGGATCTGGCTCACGGCGGTTGATGGATGGAACTATTGGCATAATGGTCCGGTGATTGGTTAAGGATTTCAGAAGATTCTGGGGTGAAAATACCTTCGAATATCGATCTGACCATCGCGTCCAAGACGCAATGCGGTATAGGATCTATCAAGGGTTTTGATGCTGATTTTTAAGCGCGTGCGGAATTCGCCAAGGATATCAAGAGTTTCTTCGGCGTCGCGGAGGGCTCTTAAAAGCGTTTTTCCGCTAACCTCTGAGCCAACCTCATCAGGACGCTTCCCCTTATAATATTGTTCTCCGAGGACACGACGGATCTCTTTGGTATTGGTACCGGGTCTGGTGCCTAGCTGTTGATCTATTCTATCATAGGTGGAGGGCAAAATCAGGAACGTATGCACACCACGTCCAGGCCGCTTTATATTGGCGGATAGGTTCTGCAAGCGGTCTTTGTAGTTGCGATGGCGCCACCATGGATCCCTTGATAGCTCAATATATAGTCTCATGGCAACATTTCGAGGGAATATTATCAGTTCATCCTCATAATGGGGAAAATTTATTGGTTGGGCCATCACCCCACCGATCTGTTCCCATTTTCCATGGTTAAGCGCCCAGGGCGAAGTTCTCTCCAGTCGGGCTTTCGTTAATCTGCCCCAGATTTTCCAGACTTGCGGGTCATGAGCGCCTTCTGGAATTTTAATTTTCTCCATGGTCATCCTCCTCCACTAAATCCTGAGTAGTGCTTTGCGCTTCGTCAAGTTCTCGCTTGTCCTGGTCCACCATATCTTGTTGGTCTGGGGCCAGCGAACAAAGTTCATCTACCATGAACTTGGCCTCAACAGCAGACAATTTGGATTTCACCTTTTTTTTCTTTTTCATGTTGGTATCCTACCGATCGTAGAGCATTGGTTTGGTGATAGATCTGTTGCACTCTGGAAAGTGACATGTCAGTAATCTTTGGGATTCTGCATGCTAGTTGACCACCTGAGTTCCGACGTAGGGCAGGGTAGTGCTTGCTGTTCTCCTGAACGACATGAAACTCGCCAGAGGCCGATTTTCTGCCGACAACAATGCCTTCATGTATTCACTTGGCTTTACAAGGTTTTCGTTTAATTGTGCTTCACATAGATCGGGATCATCGATATCGCAGTATAGATCGGGAAATAGCGAGTCGATTATCGAAGAATCCTCTAATGTGCGCTCAAGTAAATGGTCCGGCAAGCTCATCTCCCATGACCGGCCAATGTGATCCACCGATCGAACAAGCGTCCCTCGCGTCCAATCGATATCGTGAATTGTAATCTGGGCAACCTCAGTGCATGGAAGTTTCGTGCACAGCAGATACGAATAGAATAGCGACCACCCTGCAGCGCCCCGGAAAATAATTTCCAAGTCGATAGGCTCGAGTCTTCGGTGCAAGGTGCCCTCGATGAATTGTGGTATGCTTGATTGTTCGGTTTGATTTAGATCCATATTTGTTTCCTGTTCATATTTATTCGAATTCGCTCAGGGGCATATGCCCCTGACGACTCCGTATCCAGTAGCTTCCACCCATTGTCCTTCTACCTATAACCAGCTGTTCTATTAACATGCTAGACACTTCCTACCCTCTATAGTATGATAGGAGATGATGAGCGGGCAAAATCCAACAATGCTGACTCTCCATGGATTCGAAATAAAAAATCATTGTAAACAATTGGTTCCTCTCAGGGTTACACCTTTGGGCCCAGCGTGATGCCTGTGGCTGCGACCTGCGTGTTGAAGCCAACAAGTCGAAGAATTGAAAGTCGCTTGCCGCCTAAGGTGATCAATTCAACCGCGCCAGCTTCACGAAGCCTTTTAATTGCGCTGCGGACAGACGCTTCTTGGACGTCCTTGGCACAGTCCTCCGGAAAACCGCTGAAGCTGAACTCCAGGTCACCGGGTTCCAGGTGATATTTGTTGCCATGTTTGTCGACATAGACCTCAGGGGTCTTCCGTGCACGGGAAATGATCGTGATCAATACATCTCGCTGGGCGGCGCTCAAGTCCCGGTAGAGCAATGATCCCTGCAAACTGTCTAGAATGTCGAAGGGATCGAGTGGTTTTCCCTTAAAGGAATAAACCGACTTAATTGTGCCCAGGACCTCATTTTGTCCCAGCGGTGGGGCGTTCTTTTGGTTCCAGTTAAGCAAAAGCCTCTCAGCCTTCGATTGCTTGTCGCCCAGAGCACGCAGGCGCTTTGCCTGGAGAAAGAGTGTACTGTTGCGCTCACCCTGGCTCACTCCCTCGCGCAAAAAGGCTAGATCTTTTATCTCGGCGTTCCTGGACGCTGTCACCCAGGTTTTCTGAGGGGGTTTGGGTCTATGCCACAGCTCAACAAATCCGGGTACCGGATCCCAATCGTCGGAGGGCGTGAATGTGTCTAACGGGACGGGCTCTTTCGCTTTTTCCTTGATCGCCGCAATGGATAGGTCAAATAGCTCGGTCGGTGTCAAACGGATCTTGTATAGCCCTGTCTTAGAGTTTATCGAATTAGTAATCCGCCAAAGGCGATTGTGATCGTAAATGCGCTCGTCAAAATTCCAGTCACCAAGCGATAGCACGAAATTTTTAAATCTCCGGGGTAGATTTTCAGATGGTTCGATTCCGCCCAAAAGTATGACAGGGATCTCGACGTGAAAGCCCTTACAACCCGAAAAATAAATGCAGAGAGCGTCAAGTGGAACATCGTATTGCTGCTCCAGATAACGGAGGAAATCGCGAGTAATCTTATGCGAAACCGACAAATCTGGTGCATCGATGTCAATAAAAATAAAGTCCGCGTAGCAACGGCCATGATATCCCTTCACCGACTTATTGTTGTTCAACAAATATGCTGGGTAAGACCGATCGAACCGAAAAACGGTTCGGTAACATTCGACGGGATAGCCCGGGAGTCGAAAATCTGCGAGATCAATCACATTGTTGCGTCGCTTAACCCCGCCAATGGCTGAATCAATGTATCTGCAGTCCGGATGAATTAAGTACATTGGTGGTTCATCACAGATTGGTGACTTTCAAATTTCCCCTTTGCCACCTCAGGATGTGTTACTTTCGGACGTGGAAGTTTGCAACGGGTGGCCATTGATCCACGCCTGTAGGGCACTCGAGGGATACCGCACGGCCCTCCCGATTTTTATATATGGTGGACCCGATCCATCCCAACGACTTCGCTCCATCCATGCCGTGCTTTTTTTCAGAATTTCGGCTGCTTCTTTCTGATTCAGCAGGACAACATCAAGGCTAATTCCATCCATCTCTAGCTCCTTCATTCTAATTCAAGCAGCCGAAATTATTGAAATGCGAAATAGATGCAAAGGGAGGGTAAGAGCCTCAAATTAGGCTGCTTACGCTCCGTACTGGTATACCACATGAGGTTGCGGCTGAAGGAAGGCTAGAAAAAACGAGGTTCGGTGCTAGGTAATTACAGAATGAGATCCAATTCAACTCATAAGGATTTGAACCACTTAATTGATTCTCTATCCCACTCGCGGATTCGCTTCAATTCTTCTTTTTCACCAATTCCAAATTTGCCATCTTCATAACTTTCTCCGAAATCCGGTGCATCTAATTTGATTAGTAACTGGCGTATGTGCCTCCGTCGCTCAATTGGTTCTTCGCCATCCAATCTCAGTATCGTTAAAATCGGATAAAAACAAAAGATCTTCGCTAACTTCTTATCTTTAGCTCTGATGCTGTGAAAATAGGCCAACGATTGTTCCTCCTCGAGTATCATTCTCTCAAGCGAAGACGTAGTCTGGTCGAATTCTGTGACAAGATCGGGTTCTTTCTTTAGTGATTCGAGAAGCTTCAACCTTCGTTCGCATTTTTTACGTGCAAAGGCGAGGAAATCCATTCCGAGCCGTTTATTAAACTCTTTATTCTCGCGGATAAACAGCTCCAATATCTTGGGAAGAACGTCAAGTAATGCCGCTTTTCTGCTTTGGACAGTATCGTCATCGTAATTCAGGTCATATACTGAAGTTTTAATCTCCCTGATTATCGCAATAATTCGAAAAATAGTCTCGTATAATTTGACGGCCTTCGGCTGGAGACTGGGTTCCGTTAATATTATTCGCCACTCCTTAATTAAAGACTTTTTGCTTCTCCCTGGAACTTTTATTTTTTTCCTAAACTGAATAGGCCTGATCTTTGGCATGGAAGGGGTAACTATTTTCCGCATCAATGGTACCTCTCAATACTACTTCTTTATCGGCTAATCTCTCAGGCCACCTGTTGATAGCATGTAATCAGTAATCCGCTGCATCGGACCGCGCAATCGCTCCACATTCACTATAATATATCCCGCTGTTACGTCTGCGCTCATCTTGTGATTCAATAGTGCTTTGACTGCGTATCCGGGCACGTCCAGGCTGTCCGCTACAGTGGCGAATGTACGCCGTAGATCGTGAACGGTGAATTCCACCCCGGACCTTTCGATAACCTGTAGCATGGCCTTGCGTGGTTCCCGGAGGTATCCCTGGCCCCGACTGGCAGTAAAAACGTATCCGTTTCCAGCCTTGGTTTTCCGCCGGGTGAGTATTTCCAGTAGATGGTCAGACATTGGGAGAATATGGTCCCGGCGGCTTTTAGTATCCAGTACGGTCAGAGTACGGCCTTCAAAGTCCACCTGGTCCCAGCGCAGGGTTTCGGCCTCGTACCGCCGTAGTCCCGTAAGCAGCACCAGCATCAGAAAGTCAGACACCGTTTCAAAAGTGGATGTAATTCGTTCATCCTTCAAGGATAGGACGGCTTGCATCCAGGGCTTTAGCTGGTGAGGTTTGATGACGGTCTGGCGGCGTTCTACGCGATACCAAGCCCGTGTGTCCTTAAGTCTATTTACCGGGTTATCGGTAATCAGCGACTTGCCTTCGGCGTCAGTATACCGGCCAGCAGCGAAATTGAACAGGGCACGCAAATAACGCATCGTAAGATTAGCCCTTGCCCTGGAACGCTGGCCTAATTTGCGGTGCCGCCGGGCTATCATGTCGCGTGTGATATTCAGAAGGGGCTTGGTCATCCAGTCGCTAACTCCTCCTAGTGCGACCTTCATATCTTGGACGGTCAGGGGTTTAAGGTCGCGGGCTTCCAGATAGGCGTCGAAAACTTCCCCGAGCGATATGTAGCCAATTTCATTTTTGATCCTTCTCTCTACGGGATCGCGGCCACTGTCAACGAGGTCTAGGTACGTTATTGCCCACTTGCGGGCCTTTTCAACGGTGAGGGAACCGTAGCGCCCCAGAGTGATTCGCCTTGACCGGCCCGACACCCGGTATTGCAGGATGAAGGATTTTACCCCATTGGCAGTTACTCTTACTCCAAAGCCCCGTAAGACACCATCCCATAAAAGGGTATAGCCGGAATCCGGTGCCGGCAGCCCATCTACTACCGTTTTTGTGATCTTCACGCTGGCTTCCATAGCCCTTAGTCCTTCCGTGTAAGCACTTCATGTAAGCAGAATTCTAAAACTCACTCAAAGAACATAGGACTAAATTACGGATAAGCCCCCTTGGTATCAATGGTATTTCAAAGAGATTAAAAGATAAGTAAGCAGCCTTCAAACCCCCTGTATTAGGACTGAAAATCCATGTGTCGGCGGTTCAATTCCGTCCCGAGCCACGTGAAAAGCCCCGGAGAACCGGGGCTTTTTAGTTTCTAGTTACTGGTTTCTAGTTTCTGGTTCAGCCTATTTCAGCAGCACTATCCTTTGCCGGCCCAGGATTTTTTTAGTTTGAAAGGGCGAAGTCAGCAGATCCTGGATCGGCGTAAACTAATCAAGCCCAGGACGCTTCAGATGAAGCGGGAGAGAAACCTTGAAGACGCGAATCGTCTCTTAATTTTGAACACTACTGGACCACATTACTTTGACGACATACAAGATCACGTTTGATGACCTTGTATGAACTCTTATCCATTAACACCGAAAGAGGATACCAATGATGACCATATTAGTGGTTGGAGCCACGGGCAAGACAGGACGGCCCCTAGTGGAACAGTTGCTGGGCAAGAACTACAAAGTTCGCGTTATTGTCCGTTCGTCTCACAACCTCCCCGCCGAGGTTTTGGAAAACCCAAACACAACGATCATTGAGGCTAGTGTTCTCGACTTGACTGATGAGGAGATGGCAGAGCATGTAAAGGACTGTGATGTAGTTGTCTCGTGCCTGGGACATGTCCCGAATTTCAAAGGAATATTTGGAAAGCCGAGAAAGCTATGCACAGACGCGACGCGACGTTTATGTAACGCAGTCGAAAAGAATAGACCACCCAAACCTACCAAATTCATTCTTATGAACACAGTTGGTGTCCAGAATCCCGATCTCGGAGAGAAGAGGACCTGGATTGAACGGGGACTATTTACCCTCTTGCGTCACACTTTGCCTCCGCAAATGGATAATGAAACTGCGGCTGAGCACCTACGTAGCACCGTGGGTAAAGAGAACAATCACGTCGAATGGTGCGTTGTTCGTCCAGACTCGTTAATCGACGCTGAGGTTTCTCCGTACGACATCAAAGAGTCCCCAATCACGGGTATCTTTGCAGGCCATCCTACCACGCGATCTAATGTTGCTCACTTCATGACTGAGCTAATCGAGAATGCAGAGCTTTGGAGTACATGGAAGTTTCAGATGCCCGTCATAATGAACTCTATATCTCGTAGTTAATACCAATTCTTGGGCATAGCGACATTCAAGTCACATTGAATACATACAGTCACTTGATCCCCTCTGTTCAGGAACAGAGCAACGTGGACCGAAATGGGCTGAGACTTAAGAGACACTTCACCGGAACCATTCGTCACCACTGGCCACCACAGGGCAAATTGTACCCCGCCAAGCCTCGGCGTAGCCTACGGCGAGCCAGGCGGCGGCCCGCCCCGTTTTCCTGCCTCTTTTTGTATCTCAGGACGAGATGTACATGAACTGAACCCCGCCAATGACGGGGGATCCCCGCACCTTGCGGGGTGCAATCCATGTGTCGGCGGTTCAATGGAGCCTGTCCCGATCACCGTCAGGTGGAGGGGTCCCGAGCCACACTAGCTAAGCCCTTGTAATCGTTAGGATTGCAGGGGCTTCTCTATTTATGCTTGAGTCAGGGTTATGGCCACCGTGTAAGCAATATGTAAGCGATTATGAGGGAATCCGGCATGCCTTATGGGTCTGGCAACTGGAGTCAATGCAGCGCGATTATGCGTGTTGCCCGCTGAAATCGACTCAGTAGAAGGCATAGATTTCGATTCTTGGCGGCCCTGTAGTAAGATTTTATGTTGTCGCTACGAAACAGGAGTTGTCGTACCTTAGGTAGGGCCTCAGACTGATCCACCAGATTAGAACAAAATAGCGTGCGGTAGAGGCAGTCCTCTGAGTCAGCGGCATCCCAGCCATAGCATCTGGATTGAGAGGACAAGGTTGTCAGTCATCAGGACCTCGGTGTGCCGTAGCCTCCTCATCTACCCAGTCCTCTTCTTCCCAAGCCATTCCCTGCCGACCGGGAACCTTTCGGGTAGCACCTGGCCGGTAGAAGGAGCACGACTTGGGGCCATAGCAGAAGTTCTCCTGGCGGCAGCGCTTCTCCTGAGGTTTCCACTGATCAATGATCATCTCAACCGGCATCAGGCAGCCCTAAATGTAGCAGGTGCACCTCGCCTTGTAGGTCCGGCCGTCAAGGCGACGATGGCTCCGTTGAAGCTTCCCAAACTGTATGCTGGGAATTGATTTCAACCAGTCTCAAGGGGTAAACTCATGTCCTATCTGTTGGGCATGAATACTAAGTCCTGCCCATTTCTGGGGATTATAGAACCAACCGCGAGCCATAGATTCGAGGAGTTTTCCTTGAGATGCAGCACGGTTTTTCAGCATCGAGATAGCAGTATTTTCTGAGCTAGACCGATGAATCTCGCGAATTCATCATCCCGATCAGGACTGCCATCGACGTATTCACTTTCGAAGTCGCCGCCCTGGATGCCGACAGCCTGCGGGATGCCTTCCCGGCCCGGATCACAATGCCGGTACGCAACACACCACCCGTCATCGACTTCCGCTACCGGAGCAACCCCCTTGGTGATACAAGCTCGACTCACTTCACCTTCCCCACCCGCACGTTCGTCTGGGGTGTTACCGACGATGATGCCGGGCGAGACCGTTACGGCTAATTAATGAGCTAGGCCTCCAGAGCCTTCTGCACTCCAGTAGGAAAGATACTGTGATAGCATTCGGGCTCTGGCCCGTGATCCCCGGGTCACAATCACCATCTACGGTATCGGAGTATCGCCGACCGGCACGATACGGGTAGCTGCTACTTAATCAATGTCACCGTCATGGATTTACGGAAATCAGCACCCTGCAGCCGGATGAAATAAACACCGCTCGGTACCATTTGTCCTTTACCTCCACTGCCAAACCAGGTCACGGTAAAACTCCCGGGGGCCATATTACCTTCCAGAAGAGTTGTCACCTTTCTGCCGAGTAAGTCAAATACTACCAGGGATATGCGCGCTGGCAGGGCGACATCGAAAGGTATCATTGCAACGCTGTTGAAGGGATTAGGGTATGGGGCGTATAATCTAGCCTTGGCGGGTAGCGCCGGTTCGTTACCCGAATGCTGATAGGCGAGTGATATGGCGCCCAACATCAAGGTGCCCTGCTCAGTGCTGCCAGGTGGGTGTGTAACGCTCATACCTGCCAGCTGGACAACACTAGTGAGTGATGGGTTATTAAAATCATCTACTAGATCGAATCTCTCCAGTGGCACGACGACGGACCGCCAGCCAACCCAGTCAATAGGGACCTCCACCGTCAAGATATTGGATGAGACACCCGTAGTAGCATCGGACAGGAGGCAAGTGATTGAGAACTCGTTACCGCTGGCATCTCCGTACAGCCAGTACTTCAGGGAATAATTGGAATTAAAGCCTTTTGATTCGGGTGGCTCCTTTTTTAACCTGGCCTGCAATAGGTAGTGTTCATCACGGGATTGCCACCTATAGTCAAGACGTAGGGCAGCTGTGGCCTCGCCGGGTAGAACTTCATCAGCTATCTCCAGCTGTAATTTGGTTTTATTCTCCACTAACCCGGGATTGTCACCATCTCCCAGGGGTAGTGTCCAGCGGCCCAGCACATCACCATGAAAATGCTCCAGGGGGGTGACGAAATATTGTTCGTCAGCACATTCGAAGGTCAGCGTGAACTCCTGCGATCCTGAATTGCCTTGTCGATCAACAGGGTTAAAGGAAAGGATCAGGCGGTATTCCTCCCCAGGTTCAAGTGGTTCATCGGGTATGAAAGTCAGCAGGCTCCGGTCCATAAAGCTGGTGTGCACCTGTCGGCCTGTAAAGTATTGGTAACGGGTGCTTCGCCGCAGCCGGATTTCATCGCCGACTAATGATAAGGTATCCAACAGTTCATTGAAATAGAAATTGAAAACTGCCTCCGTCCGCACGATCTCTCCCTGTTTGGCGGGATATGAGGCTACAAGTACCGGCGGGGAAAGGTCCATGGTCCCGGTCGTGAACTCCAGCCGGAAATCTCCCCCTGGGAGAAAATCGTTATCGCCGTCCAACCCTAAACCGGAAGTATCACTGGCCGCGTCGTCAATGATCAATGTATAGGAGTTGGACGGCTCCAGCGAATCGGGGATTATCATCAACTCGGTGCCATCGGCAGTCCAGTGAGTCCACCCCAGAGCGCCATTCGAAATTGAAATATTCCGTAGTACAGATGCGCGATCCATCGGTTGGCTGAAAGAAATTGTGATGGGATCGTTAATCCAACGGGTGCTGTCATCCATGGACGGGGTGGAAGTGATAATCCAAGGGTATTTGCGACGACTCAGCTGGATGTCCCGAAAAGTGAAAAAAGAACCGGACAGAGCCACCTGCAGTGTATCTGCGAAGAAGCCCGGTCCGTCTACTATCAATTCAACCGTATCCTGGGTGAGGTCTTCGAGAAAATAGAATCCGTTTCGCAGTAGCTCCGGATCACCGCTGTAGTACCTGAAAAGTGATTGGTGTGTGTCGGTGGTGTAGGTCTTGCCATCGGCATACAGGGTGGCGCCGTTTACCGGCTCACCGGTCTCTACATCGGTGACAATGCCGGTTAATATCCTCGCCTGTGGTCTGGGAATTCCGTGATACTCTAGGATCGACCAGAAAAAGGTATAGGCCTCAAGCCGTTTCCACTTGGCATTCATGTTTAGCTGGTTCTGCGTAGGATTGGTGTGGAATCCTGCCTCGCTCAGCTCAGAAGGCATATTCGATTCTCGGTTGACATGATTCCGTGTCTCAGTGCAGTTCGGATCGCCGTAATAGAACTGACATTCCCCTCTGGCGCCAATACTAGGAATGCGCATCCCATTGGCAAGGTGTACCACCATGATCTCACTCATGGCTTTGCCGCCCCGGAGGCTCGTTTTTTCTTTGGGCTCTCCATACAGTAGCAGAGCGTTATTGACTGTCGGACCCCCGGCATTACTGTGAATGGAATGGAACCAGGCCGTCCCCAACTGATTGGCCAGATCGGTCCGCTGGCTCAGTCCTACCTGTTGCTGATCGTCAGTCCTTGACATATAAACCGCGTCAATATCGGTTTTTGTCAGCAACAGGTCTTGCACTTCCAGTGCCACGCGTAAATTTTTATGAGCCTCAGGATAATTGAAAATGCCCATGTTTTCTTCCTGACTGTGCCCTGGATCAAGGAGAATATCCCATCCGGCCAGGCCGGTAATCTGTCCGCTCACGGCAGTACCTGAGGTGATCAGGCCGATCCACAGACTGATCCAGTTGGCTTTTCGTGAAGTGTGAATCATCTCACCGGCAGAATAAAAATCTCGCCCGCTATAGTATCATATGCAATATACCGGCCGGAAGGAGACCAGGCCGGTCGGAGCTCGAGTTGAGCCGGAGACCATACCGGTGCCATGTACGATCCCCCGCCCTCGCTGATACGGATTGGTTCGTCAACTGCGATTGCTGACGCATCCCTGGTCTGGGCTGAGATCCATGTGGAAATGAGCCAGAATATTATCAGTACCTGCTTGATATGTTGCTCCCTTATGTGGATTGTTTTCCGGGATGAATTCAGGACAGTTCTGCCGTTTTCCACCTCAGATCAGCAGTGCTCAATTTAACCAGTAAGAGGAGCAGTAGCTATCGAGAGCTTTCGCCCGTGGTCTGCCATACACCGACCAAGGAAAAAGGGGGCGCATCACCGGATGCAATTTATAAATTGCCCGGCGATGTTACCCCATCAGGCTAAGATTCAAAGACCCGGGCCTGATCTGCCGGCACCGCGCTGGTATTGGACTGTATGCCTGGTTCTAATTATGGTATCGCCAACAGGCCTGTTCGCGCAAGAGCGCTTGCCTATACATATCCAGGAACTGCTCGATCATCGCGATGTGGTGGTCGACTATCGGCGCGTCGATAGCCTGGCGGCCACCCTACCGCTGCCCTTGCCCCGGGTATTGGCGCCCACCAAGGAAATTGTGGGCTACCTGCGCTATTGGGACTATGGGGTCGACTTCCTCAATGCCCTCGATTACAACCTGCTAACCCAGATAAACTACTTTGGGGCGGAACTCAATCCCGATGGGACCATTTTGACCGACCGCAACTGGCGCAACATCAATCTGGTGAATTTCGCTCACGCCCGGGGGGTCAAGGTGAAGCTCACCGCGATCCTTTTTGGCAGCTCGCCCCTGAGTACCTTGTTAGGTAGTTCCGATAACCGCCAGCGGGCCATAAACAATCTACTGGCGGCGGTCCAGGCGGTAGGGGCCGATGGAATAGATATTGACTTTGAGGTCATGCCCGACGGCCAGAAAGCCAATATGGTCACCTTCATGCGGGACCTGACCGAGGCCTTCCATACCAATATCCCCAATTCCATCGTGACTATGGCCATGCCGGCGGTTGATTGGTCCAACCGGTGGGACTACAACTCCCTGGCCCAGATTGTGGAGGGGCTGTTCATCATGGGCTACGATTATCATTGGAACGGCAGCGACAATGCCGGGCCGGTCAGCCCCCTGGACGGTACCACCCCCAGCATGTCCTGGAACGTACGCCGCACCGTTAACGACTACCTGAGCAAGACCGGTAACAACACCGATAAAATAATCCTGGGGCTGCCATACTACGCCCGGGATTGGCCAGTGGATGATTCCACTAAATACGCCGCTACCAGAGGCTCGGGCAAAGCCCAGGTTTATAGCGCGGCGGCGGGTATGGCGCAGACCTATGGCCGTAAATGGGACCCCAATTCCTCATCCCCGTGGTTCAATTACCAGGATAACGGTACCCGGCAGGTGTGGTACGACGATAGTTTAAGCCTCTCACTCAAATATGAGCTGGCGCTGGGAAAGGACCTGGCCGGGGTGGGCATGTGGGCTCTGGGACTGGATGGTTCCCGCACCGAGCTGTGGGGCGCCCTGGCGGACCACTTCACCGTGGCGCCGCCACCTGCCAAACCTACCGTATGGGCGGTAACCGGCAACGGCGATGGTACCCTCGATGTAAGCGTGGCCGGTTTGAAAGCGGACAGCATCCGGGTGTATGCCGGTACGGCCCCTGGTGATTTAACCGTACTCGGCGAATATTACGAGCCCCCATTCACCGTGGCCGGCCTGCCGGCTGATACCGTGATTTATCTTCGGGTTCAGGGTATCAATACTGGCGGTGAGGGGCCGTTGTCGGAAGTGCTGGGAGGTGTTACCCGTCACCGGAACAGCCAGGTGTTGATCGTCAACGGCTTCGACCGCATCACCGGTACGGTGAACACCTTCGATTTCATCAAAAGGTATGGTCCTCATGTGGCCCGCCTGGACCTGGTTTACGACGCCGCCAGTAATGAGGCGGTGGTGGCTGGCCTGGTGGACCTGGTCGACTACCAGGCGGTAATCTGGATCGTGGGCGAGGATGCCACCAGCGATGATAGCTTCAACCTGGCCGAGCAGCAGCTGGTGGCTGAATATCTGACAGGCGGCGGCTACCTGCTGATATCCGGTTCAGAAATAGGTTACGATCTGGTGGACGAGGGGACCACCGCTGATAAGGCTTTTTACCGGAATTACCTGAAGGCCGAGTACATCGTCGATAAAGCCCGGGACACTTTCGGCGACATCAGTTTCCGGATCGACCCGGAACCGGGCACTCTACTGGCAGGCCTGACAGCCTTCAATTTCGACGACGGCAGTCACGGGACCTACTTCGTGGACTGGCCCGACGGCATCAAGCCTACCGGTGATGCGGATTTGATTGCCCGTTATCGGGAAGTTGACTACCAGTTGATGGGTGGAGCAGGCATAGCCTACCGGGGAACCTTCGGTAGTGGGACTACCACGGGTGGGATCGTGTACCTGGCAGTCGGTTTTGAAACCATTTATCCCACCGCCGCCCGCGATTCAGTCATGGCCCGTATCCTCCATTTCTTCCAGGTGGTCCCCGATACCAGCACCCCCGGCACAATGCTTGCCGACCGGCTATATCAGAACTATCCCAATCCCTTCATGGAAGAGACTCATATTTCCTATGATGTTCTGGCCGGCGGGGATATTCGCCTGACGGTGTATAACCTGCGCGGGGCCCAGGTCCGGCGCCTGGTCTCGGGCTACCAGCCGGCCGATCATTATACGTACACCTTCTTGCCCTTTGATCGACGGGGCCGGCGGCTGGCCTCAGGTCTCTACATTATCACTCTTCAGGTTGGAGGTGGGGAATTGCAGTCTCGCAAGATGATTCTGAGAAAGTAGATTGCCTCCCTTGAGAATCCATCCTCCGATATTCCCCTGGGCCTGAAGTCTGTCGTTGCTTCTGGCCTGATCGTATATTAGCTTCTCATAAATTTTTGTGCCTGATATGGGGTGGAATGGTTTGCTCACTTCGAGTAGGCCATTTAAACTCTGCGGGGGAAAAGGGAGAGCTTTCGCCAAACTTCATTGCTACGATGGTACATTGAAATAGCCGCCCGCGTACAAGCGGTTCCCTGGCGAGCGTCTGCTCTTCTTCCTCATAATCAGGACACGAGATTTAACAGTTGTCTCGCGCCGTGCCGTAGGCCCATGACTGGCTCGGGTAACGGTGATGAAGAGGCGGTCTGGAGTCAACTTTCTTACAGTAAACCTGAAACGAGAGGAAAGCATATGCGCTTGTTAAAAGTAACCTTATTAACCGGGCTGCTGGTCACGATGGCCTGGCCCCAGACAATCGGCGACAACACCGACATTGGGGTGATAGCCCAATGGGAGCGCGCCGATGTAAACGGTATTGACGTCTTCGATCACCGGGGGCTGATCGCCGGCCAGGATGTGGACGGCGATAATATCCCGGAAATCTGGGTTTCCATTTACACCGGCGGCGGCGGAGTGGCCGGTTTCGAGATGATCAACGACAGCACCCTGGAGTGTATCTATGCCGATACCACCGGTTCCATTACCGGCGGCGTGTACTCCGCGACCCGCTGGGTGCAGATCGGTGACCTGGATGACGACGGCCTGAAAGAGGTAATCTACTTCGCTGGCCGGGATGTCTCTGATACGACCGCGGGGCTATATATCGTCGAAGCCACAGGCAATAACACCTTCGCTGATCCTGTGTTTTTCGGCTATAACAGTCTGGGGTTTACGTTCAATGGCATGACCCATCTGACGTCGGTATTGGTGGAACATTTCCTGGTCAACGATGTGGATAAAGACGGCGTCGATGAACTGATCTTCGCTTCCAACCGCTCCTCATTCATCACGGATTTCACCGATACGGTCATCGTCGGAATCGACACCACCTACGACACCTACGGCCACTCGGAGGACTTTTTCGGGATCCTGAGCGCCACTGATGATCTGCAAGGCGCTTTTCCGGGTACGATTGTCTCCGAGTTTGCCACCTCGGCCCGCGATATAGATATGGGTAGTGTGATGGATACCGCCAGCGCACTGTTTGGCCGTGAGAACCGGCTGGGCGGTGGCAGCGCCATGAACCTAGTGATTGCCGATACAGATGGTGACGGGCTGAAGGAGATTGTTTTCCACGCCTGGAACTACTTCAACGTTTTCATTGTGGAAGCGACAGCGGCGAATACCTATTCGTTCGGCGACACTACCAATGTGCGCTATACCTATCCCAGCGACTACGTCTGCCTCAAGCATGGCGTAGCATTCGATATCGATGATGACAACCGGGACGAGGTGTTCCTGCCGTGCTATGATACCGGCGGTGTGTACATGATCGATGACGCCGACGGTGAGTCTACCACGTTAACTGCATCGGAGATGTCCACCATACTGGCGGATACGGCTTTCTACGTTACCGCCGCCGATGACACCATCTCGCTCAACGCCCAGTGGGGCGCGGCTGCCGGTGACATCGACCAGGACGGCAACCCGGACATCTACGTTGGCGCTTCGACGGCTTACGGCTATGACATCGTTGACATGGAGTTCGATGGCACCAACTGGACCTTCTATGCCCTGAACACCGATTCATTGGCCAACGTAAGAGGTATACACCCGGACGGTCTTGATATTTTCGATCCTCCCCTGGCCATGGGGATCGCCGTAGCAGACCTGGACGGTGACGGCTACGATGAACTGATCACCGGCTACCAGGGCACCATGGGTGACAGCGTCCTGGTGATCGATACCGTGGGTACGCCCGATGATACCACTATCGTGGTCCATCCGCGGCCCTGGTGGTCCATCCGGGTCTCGGAGTGGGCCGCGGACAGGGTGGTCAGCAGCCGGGTGATGCGTCTCATAACCCCGGAGGATTTCAAGCTGGCGGCAGCCTATCCTAACCCGTTCAACCCGACCACCAACATCGAGTACACCTTGCCGTTGGCTAAGGAAGTATCGCTGATTGTATATAACCTGCGCGGACAGGAGGTAGTCCGTTTGGTTGACCACGAGTTGAATACGCCAGGCACCCATCAAGTCAGATGGAACGGCCTGGACGCCCGTGGTGCGGAAGTAGCCTCGGGGATGTATATTTACGTCCTGAAATGGGATAGCTTCTCGAAATCCAAGCGGGTGACTTTTCTGAAATAAGTATACCAAAGAGGCTTCGGGGGGCCGGTTGGCCGGTCCCCCGGGTCTCCCGCTTATCGGGTCGAAATATGCCTCTCGGTCTCGTCGGGGCAGCCGGGCAGTGTTAATGCTTAACACCGAATTTCCGGGGCGGAATCAAGCTGCGTAACTTCAGATGAGTCATACGAGTAGAATCTTTACCCATTGAAGGGAGATGGAGCGCCTGTTTATGAAAGGAACAATCTCAGCCAGCCTGAGGTTGGGGCTGGCGCTGGGCCTGCTGTGCCCAGGGCTGATGCTGGCCGATACCAAGGGCAAGATCGCCGGGCACGTGAGAACGGCGGAGGATGGTGCTCCCATGCCGGGAGTCAATGTCTATATTGTGGAGCAACAACTGGGTTCCATTTCCGATCAGGACGGCTTTTTTGCTATCCTGAATGTCCCGCCGGGGAGGCACACCGTATCGGCCTCGTTTGTCGGCTATAAGACCGTGACCCAAACCGGTGTGCCGGCCGTATCTGATCAGACCACCACTATTAAATTTGCCCTGGAAACTACGATCCTCGAGGGGGAGGAGGTAATAGTTACCGCCGAGCGACAGCTGATACAGCCCGACCGGACATCCTCCAAACACACGATTACCGAGGAAGACTTGAAGATCCTTCCGGCCGAATCGTTCGCCGCCTTGTTGACCACCAAGGCGGGCGTTACCGTTGATGCCGGTGGTTCGATCCATGTGCGGGGCGGGCGGGCCTCGGAAGTCTTATATATGATGGACGGGATCCAGGTAACCAATCCATTCAGCAACACACTGGGATTGTCCATCCCTACCAGCATGATCTCCGAGGTGACACTGGTTTCCGGCACATTCAATGCTGAGTATGGCAAAGCCATGAGCGGGATTGTGAACGTGGTCACCCGCGACGGCGGCCGACATCTGCGCGGAGAAATGACTGTGCAGGCCGGAGATATGTCTTCGCAGAATACCGATGTATTCGAGGATGCCGACGAATTCACGCCGACGACCTTCACGCGCGCCGATTTCAACCTGAGCGGTCCGGTGCCCATATTACCGGGCGGCTCATTCATAATCTCCAGCATGTATAAAGTTTCCGAGGGTTGGCTGTACGGCTGGAAAGAGCATAATACTATTGACTTCGGTTCTTTTGGTGTTGGAGAGGAGGCCTTCGTTCTCCTTACCGGCGACAGTAGCCGGGTGCCTATGAATCCCCGGAATGATCAGAGCCTGATGGCCAAGCTGAATATCAAACCCTGGAACGCCGCCAAATTGACTTACCAGTTCAAGGCTGATCGAAGCTTCTATCAAAAATACGTCCACGATTGGAAATTCAATCCCGATGGCAGATACAAATACGAGAACGGCAGGTATCTGCATGCCCTGCATTTTTCGCAATCCCTATCGGAAAGGACGTATTTTACTCTGAAGGGCGCCTTCAGGCGATCCGAGGCCGAACAGTACGTGCATAAACTGAATGTGCCCTTTATCTGGGATGAGAATGATACTTTGGGGTACACCGCCAGCGGTGAACCGATCCGGGACGATGTCAACGGGGATGGCCTCTATACTGAATTATTGGTAGACTGGGATACTCTAAGGGTCAGGGGCGGTTATATCCCCAATCCTGACTGGTATACGGTAGACTTTCCCGTCGGTGATACAACATTTTCTTCTGACATTCCCTATTATGTCGGCTCAGATACTGGAAACACACCGGTGGACCACTTTGTCTACGGCGGGCAGCGGATGGGCTATTTCCTGAGTGATTTTGAGACCAGGACCTTGAAGTTTGACCTGACCAGTCAAGTCACCCCTTCTCACCAGATCCGTACCGGGATCGAATCCAATTTCTACCGCATGCATTCCATGGACGTCGGTATTAAGATGCATGCCGGCACCTATTGGCAGCCAAAAATTGAGCCTGCTTCCACCACCGGGCCGGGGCACTCCGAGTATGTCCGTAAACCAGTTGAATTCGCCGCCTATCTGCAGGATAAGATTGAACTTTCGACTATCATCCTGCAGGTGGGAATTCGCTATGATTACTTTAATTCGAATGACAGCACCTTTACCAATAAGACCGATCCGAAGAATGACACGGTGGCCAGCGCCAAGACCCAGATCAGTCCCCGGCTGGGGGTAAGCTTCCCCATCACGGACCAGGGGTATATTCATTTCTCCTACGGCCATTTCTCCCAGATGCCACCTTTCAAGTACCTGTACCGCAATCCGGATCTGAAGCGATACCCCGGGACGGTATTGAAGTTCGGCAATCCCGATCTGGAACCGCAGAAAACCGTGATGTACGAACTGGGTTTGCAGCAGCAGCTGAACTACACCACTGCCGTCGATGTGACATTGTTCTACCGGGATATTTCGAATTGGCTCTCCTCCGAATATAATTTCATCAATAACGATTTCAAGTATACACGTTACATCACCCAGGACTTTGGCAATATTCGAGGAATCACGCTGGCTCTGATCCAACGGACCGGCACCGGTTTAGCGGTGAATCTGGACTATACCTACCAGATCGCGGAGGGAAACGCTTCCTCGGCAGACGAAGCCTATTATGACAATTTGAAGGACCCGGCCATCGAGAGCGAAAAAAAAGTGGTGCCCTTGGACTGGGACGTCCGTCACACCGCCAACGCGACAGTCTCTTATCAGACCGCGGGCGGCCTGGGGATCAGCCTGATCACCAAGTACTCAACCGGCCTGCGGTACACCCCTACCATTCAGGGGCAGCGTAACTCCGAGGAGAATTCGGGTCTTAAGCCGGTGCATCTCACCTCCGACCTGCGGGCCAACAAGAGCTTCCTGTTGGGACACCATCGGTTAACCGCCACCCTTAAAATCTATAACCTGTTCGATCGGTTGAATGAACGCTATGTGTTCACCGATACCGGGCGGGCGACCTACTCGCTCCGGCCCACTTATGCCGGCGATCCGCAGGTACATTATCCGGGTGTAGCGGGAATTCACTCGCTCGCCGAGTATCTTAGCAATCCGAGCAACTACCGTAGCCCGCGGCAAATACTGCTGAGCCTCGGCTGGTCATTTTAATATGCCAATGAAAATACAGCTCTTTCTGCTGACTGCATTTATATCCGTTTGTCTGGGAGCAGGAGGCCAAGACCAGTTTCAGATCGGTTCCCCGAAAACCTGGCCCCATGGCAAAGTCGAGGCCTGGTATGCCCACCAGGCCCAAATTGCGCTCCTGGGCGAGCGCCCGCCACGCCGACGGGCCATCATCTCCGGGAACCGGATCCGGACCATCATCTGGGACCACGGTTCCATCGGCCAGCCGGCGGCGGAGCCCTCCCTGGAGTGGCCCACCTTCTCCACCCACGGCTACGGCTATGAATTCGGTCCATTCGTGGGGGTGGAGGTGCCGGTGGACACTAATGGACACTTTTTGCCCTATTTCGACGAGAACGGCCAGCCAATCGCCCATGACAAATCCAACCCGGCATGGCGAACTACTCACCATATCATCTCTGACGGTCTCCGTGATGGCGGCGCCGCCGGTATTTCGGAGGAGTTATCCCCGGATGGCGAATACTGGACCTGGGAACCGGTCGAAGGCTACGGCTCGGATGAGAGTGAGAGCATACCGTTGTCCAACAAGCCGGATACCTGGCCGGCCCGCTGGCAGCAGGAATGGCCGGGCACTTACCAGGTGGGCGCCTCCTCAGCCGACCAGGCCGCCTATTACGTGATGGACGACCGCTATAACCTGGAGTATACCACCAATCCACCGGGCGGTGTTTCCTTTTATCCCTTCCCCGATGACCCGACTGTCGGCGGCATGGGACTGCGGGTGGAAGTGCGGATCTACCAAAGGGCCAACCACCTGGCCCGAGACGCCATCTTCTTCGTCTACGAGATCACCAATACCAGCGACAACGATTACGAGAAAGTCCTGTTCGGCATGTTCGGCGATCCCCACATTGGTGGTTCAAACGACTATACCGACGATTATGCCTACTTCGACAAGCAGATCAACATGGTATTCGGTTACGACGGGGATGATAAAGGCGATTGGGGCGGTTTAACCGGTTGGCTGGGCTACATGTTCCTGGAGAGCCCCGGAAACCAGTATGACGGTATTGACAATGACGATGATGGTATGATCGATGAGTCCATGACCAATGGAATTGACGACGACGGTGATTGGGATCCCATCAAGGATGATGTCGGTGTGGACGGCATCGGCCCGGATAATCCCTTCTATCTGGGACCGGACGAGGGGGAAGGGGACGGCCAGCCCACGGCGGGAGACCGCTACGACCCCCTGCGACCCGGCGAACCGAACTTTGACGGCACCGATCTGGACGAAGCGGACCAGATTGGGCTGACCAGTTTCAACGCCTACCGGTACGGCACTGATGCCATCAAAATGGATGAAAATATCTGGCGCCGGACCCGGCCGGTGGGTGTGGTGGACTCGGCGGCGGCCTTTACCGAAATAATACAGAACGCCGATAACGTGTTCCTGTACGGCTCCGGGTACTTCCCCTTAAAAGCCCGCGACACCCAACGCTTTTCCATCGCTTTGCTAATGGGACGCGACGCTGAAGACCTTTTCGCCACCGCTAAAATTGTTCAGCGGATCTACAACAGCGGCTACCGCTTCGCCAAGGCACCGGACATACCGCTGGTCTCAGCTGTGCCTGGCGACCGCCAGGTGACCCTCTACTGGGATGACCGGGCCGAGGCTTCCTGGGACCCGACCTTCGGTTATGATTTCGAAGGCTATTCCGTCTACCGGGCCACTGATCCCGGGTTCACGGAGGTATATACCATAACCGACAACAGCGGTAACCCGAAGTTGTTTGAACCACTGGCCCGTTTCGATCTGATCAATGGGATCACTGGCGAGTCCAAAGTAGGTATCCGCGGGCTGCACTTCGATCTGGGGGACGACACAGGGCTCAAGCACGAGTACGTGGATGACGATGTTTTAAATGGCACCACCTACTACTATGCGGTTGTCTCCTACGATGCGGGTGATACCACTGGCCGCTTGGAAATCCCTCCCACCGAATGCGCCATGACCATCATGGAGGAAGAGCTTACTGGGGTGCTAGTCCCCGATCCCAATGTAAAGATTGTGGTACCCACTGCTTCAGTGCCGGGCATGGACCCCCCGGAGGTAATATCTCAGGAGCATGAGGGGCCGGGTACTGGTACCGTTTTATCGGAGATTCTTGACCCGGCCGCCGTTCGTGAGAATGCCGTCTATACCATCACCTTTGGCGATCCATACGTCGGAGGGCCCGATACGGTTATGTATGTGACGGATGAAACCGTCCTGGATACCGTATTTACCGTCCAGAATACCGATTGGGTGCGTGTGTCACCGGTACATAAGCACGTAACCCGGTTGGAGGTGGAATATGGTACGGCTGGAGGAGTTGTGCCGGACAGCCTGTACACTTACAATCCTATCGCCGGCACCATCCGGTTCGAAAGTGAACTGGTCGGATCTAACCTGCTGATGACCTACAATCCTCAACCGGTATTTCAGAGCTCCTACATGGCAAACGAAGATGCCAATCAGGTGTTCGATGGCATCCGGCTTTACGTACAGGATGAAATCGTCAGACTGAACCTGGCCGAAACCGGCTGGCTGAATAGTAATACCAACTATAATCATATAGTAGGCATCTGGCCAGGCGATCCACCCGGTCACGCCTATCCCCACAGCTATGAAATCGTCTGGCAGGACACAATAGTACTCTCCATGGTCTCCCAACAAAAATCTCCCTTTATCATATATGATATAACTTATCCGGAGAGTTTAACGACCGTGGCATGGTATTATCAGGGCTTGGCTCCCACAGATACTTTTAATATTGACCGGCACAAGATCGGCATCCTGGAGGTGCCTGAACTCGATCCGGTCTATATGACCTGGCAGGTGGATTTCAACGCTCCGGTCAACGCTGATCCCATTCCGCCCCAGGGCGGTGATATTTTCCGGATCCGGTTGGATAAACCCTTTTCTTCGGATGATGTTTTCACTTTGACAACCAAGTCGGCCAGTTATAATCCGGAGACAACCGAGAATACCCTTGACCAGATCAGGGTGGTGCCTAATCCCTACGTGGCGGTATCGATTTACGAGCCCCCCAGCGGTTTCGCCGCCGGCCGTGGCGACCGGCAGGTACAGTTCATCAACCTGCCGCCGGAATGTACAATCAAGATATTCACCATAGCGGGGGAACTGGTTCGGACTATTGAACACAAAGGATCTCTCTGGGAAAGCCGGGAATCCTACGATCTCCTTAACAAAGAGAACATGGAGATCGCCTTCGGAATGTATATCTGGCATGTGGATGCCCGGGAATTGGGGCTGGGTGAGAAAATCGGGAAGTTCGCGGTGATCAAATGAGACCCTCCAGTGTTATGCTCCTGCTCCTGATGGTGGGAACCGGCTTGCTTCCGGCGCAGGCTCGCAGGACCACCAAGACCGGCACCACGGCGGCACAATTCCTGAAAATTGGGGTTCACGCCCGTGTTCTGGGTATGGGTGAAGCCTCGGTGGCCCATGCGCCCGACATATCCGCCATCCAATGGAACCCGGCCGGATTGGCCCGCCACAATGTGCAGGAAGTGGTTTTTTCGCAAATGCCTTGGTTCGCCGATACAGATCTGTTGCATTTCGCTGCCGCATTGAATCTTGGCAACGCCGGTGTTCTAGGTGTGCAAGCTACCGTCCTGGATTATGGCGAAGAAGATGTCACTACCGAACGTGCTGAAATGGGCACCGGTGAACGTTACTCAGCTCAAGATCTGACGCTCGGGCTGGCCTATGCACGTAATCTCACCACCAATTTCTCTCTTGGGGGACAGTTTAAACTGGTCAGCCAGAGGATCTGGAACATGCGGGCAAGTACTACGGCTATCGACTTGGGCGCCCTGTTCATTACTCCCTTCAGGGGTATCCGGTTTGGGATGGCCATCACCAACTTTGGTGGAAAACTGCAACTCCAAGGACGTGACACCCGCTTCTTTTACGATCCTTATGAACTCATGGAAGGCAATAACGACCAGATTCCCGCCAACTATGAACTCGGCTACTGGGCAATACCGCTCACTTTCCGGGTGGGTCTGGCCGGCGAGCTGATCAGCTCCCAACAGCTGCGCCTGTCCCTTGCGGTGGATGCTTTACACCCCAGTGACAATGCCGAATATATCAATGTGGGCACTGAACTTGGTCTCATGAACCGGATATTTTTACGGGCCGGATTTCGCACCCTTTACGTAGTGGATCAAGTGGGTGGCTTGAGCCTTGGAGCCGGCCTCGATCATGCTTTCTCACCTAATCTGAGGGTGAAAATTGACTACGCTTGGATGGATTACGGCATACTGCTGACACACTCCATGCTCTCCCTGACAGTGGTATACTAAGTAGTCTGGTAATCTACCGCTCTAGATATCTCAACCGCTACTACCAGACACATAATCCTTGGAATGGCGTTATCGCGCCCTATCTTCTTGCCCTATGCACTGCCATTGAAACAACCAGCCTATACTGAGGGGGTCTAGCGGATCAGTCCCGAGACCGTGTACCGGTTCAGACCCTTGTGGACATTTGGGGCTAAAAACTAGGAGAGACATTCCGCCGTTCCAAGGTTTAATTCACGCCTCATCTGAAGCGTCTTCCGCTAATTTATTTCACGCCGATACAGGATCTGCTGATCCTTAATCAAACAATCCAGAAGCACCACAACATTTCTTGTATTTCTTGCCACTGCCACAAGGACAAGGTTCATTTCGGCCAACCTTCTGACTGATAGCAGCCTGGGACACTTGGGCTACCGCGCGACGAAACGGTAGCCAAAACTCGTGTATTTCCCTAATTGCGGCGGGCGTCATCACCGAGCTGCTGCCAATAATCTGGTGCTCACGGAATGACTTGTTCTACACTGGCGTTATCTGCACGCCAGCCTGTTTTGCCAGTTGGATCGCTCTTAATTGGGCCTGGGCCTGACGGGCGAAGCGGTCGCCAAGGCCAAATGAATATTTGGCCAGGTATTTCTCACCCATCCGATTTGGTCCAGTAGGTTGTGGATAGGGCCGGAACTTGACCGATGGATGAGCCGCAATAATGAATGTGGCTTTTGCTGGTCCGGAATCGAGGATTCAATTGAGTACCATTGATTTTGTGAGAGAATATTCCCCGCCGCGAGCATCATCCCGGTAGACGTCCAGCCTCACCTCATCACGATAAACCTGCACCTTAATGAATGTGCTCTGTGTCGTCTTGAACCTGTTTCGGTAGCCTTCATCATATGGTTTGAGCCGGGAGGAATCTTCCTGGACCAATTGGTAGAACACTCTAAATGCTTCCAGAGCGGGTTGATCTTCAAGTGATTTATAATTGACTCCCTCGGTTAGATCCATATAGTAGAGTGCCTTCTTGATTCTGTACTTACGAGGCTCAAAATAGCTATCAAGGGCGCTGAGCCCATTTTCCTCAACCAGCTGCTCCACATCACGGTATATGTTTTTAGGAAATAGCTCCTCAAGACCTCGGGCATGCCCTACAT
>SDBT01001175.1_pt1 | contig 45264 bp, 60 predicted proteins | sample 2277101 | NCBI WGS metagenome assembly SDBT01 (sample SAMN10404973, study PRJNA504765) | marine sediment metagenome | isolation source: marine sediment core GS10_PC15, 103 cmbsf | place: Arctic Ocean: Southern Knipovich Ridge | collected 2010
GTGTAGTATTTACAGGGGTTTACATGGCCGCTAGGTAGCCGCCTCAATCGTGAGGATGATTGTTTTCCCCATGTTTTCTAGCGTCCTCGCTTGGTGCGAAAGATGCGGTTGCGATTGATCTGAGTCTTCAGTTCGTCGTGATAGAACCCAATCGTCCTGACCTTATTGGTGATCGATGGTTGCAACCACTCAAGCTTTGGGATACGAACCGATCGATTGCTCAGGCTCTGAACCATCTTGACCTGTGGGTTCTTCTTGCCACCGACCACCTTGAACAATCCCTTTGTCTTACCCAGATCCATGAAGATATGACGACGCCCTGATGATATGGCCTGCTTCACTGCTGCGAAGTTACGGCTCTTGCGTGTGCCTCTGGCTCGACGTGTACTCAATTGAATACTGGCTACCCTGTTGGCCTTCCTGGGTAATCGCTTACGCGGCTGAGCATTGTCCCCCTCACCTGATGCAAACGATGTTGCAATAGGCACCCCATGCTTGCCCTTCGATGTCTTGAAACCCCCTCGCTCCTGGGTCTCCATATACTTCTCACGCGACCCGACCCGCGACTTCATGATGTTCATATCGAGCGACTTGGCCTTCTCGACCTGTATCGATCCGACCGTCCATCGGTTCCTCAATGTCATCCGCGCCGCGACAATCTTCTTGGCTTTCTTCATGGTATCGAATGCCACGCGATTCAACGTTGCCCGCACTGCGAACGGCATCGCTTTCTTATTGAACACTTTCAGCTCATCCTCAAATCGAGCTATCTGCTTGACCTTCAGCTTCATCTGCATGGCCCTAGAATACCACAGAATAGCTCGCAAAACAGGTCTTTCCTCATGTCAGGATGACTGACCCCCTTTAACCATCAGACATCCTTGTTATAACAGCACTTACAAACGCAAAAACGCCCCAGGACATCGATGTCAGGTCAGGTCAGGAATAAGTATAGAAACCATAGGAAGTGATGCTATCTTTTACTAGGTTTTATCTACATTTTCTTACTGAGAGAAGGGGGCACTTCTTTAACCATCAGACATCCTTACTACTACTATACTTAGCTAATAATAGTATAAATAAAGTATAAGAGAAGCTAGAAAAATAAGACCTATAAAAAGTCTATCTCTATCTTCAAGTGTGAGTAGAACAAAGTAGAATAAAGTGTGTTGACAAGTGGGAAAGAGATAGACAATTCTTTATACAACAGCTATCTGGAGAATCATCAATGTACAACCAATCACTCAGCCCCAACCGCAAGGTTATCACCAGGAAGACGGCTAAGCAGATGCGCATGACGCGCTACTGGGACGGCAAGGGTTGCAAGTATGGCCACAATGAGGATCGATACACCAGCAGCGGGATCTGCTGCGAATGCAACAAGATGCACAATGAGAAGCATCGTAACAAGCCCGTCGATGGCATGATCACCGTCAAAGTCCGCATCCATCCCGATGATGTGCCCGGCCTTAAGTTGTATGTGGAATCCGCGCATATCGAGCGACGCCGCACCGACATCATGAACACCCCAGGCCCTGCGCCCAGCATCAAGGCACCCCCTCCACCTGTACCATCAGCAGCCTCTCAGATCCCCCCACCTCCACCAATGCCTGGAGCGTCGTCATGAGCGTCCAGGATAATCTCTACAAGCTGTTTGATACAATCAACGCAACCTTCACCTCGAGACGCGAGGAGGTGCTCAAAAGAGCGATCTGATGAAAGCCGACACTTGGACTGTGGGCGACAAGAAGGTCAACACCGCTGAGGGCTATGTTGAGCTGGCCAATCGATTCACCGACAAGGCGATGCGCAAAATCATCAATTGACTGTAAGGACAGCACGCTGTAGCATCTGACCCTCAAACCAATCCACCCCGCTCTCAAGGAGCCCCCAAAATGAAATGTATCTTCCTGCCCGTTGCACTATTAGCGCTCATCGCGCTGTCATTCAACCTCAACGCATCGCCTGACCTGGGACTCTACGAATATGAGCGACCGTTCGCCGGTGATGCGCTCCGCCTCGATGCTGTGGACTTCACTACTATCCTGAAGACCCACACCGATGACGTCGGAGCCTCCTCAGGCACATCGAGCCCCTCGAACACTATGATCACCAGTAATGATTCAGGGAGCCTGACAAGCGGCCACACATCGCGATTCAGGAACTGGTTGCTCACAGACGCATGTCTGAGGCAACTGCTCGCCCCGATACCGATCTAAAAATATCCGTGGATGGATAGAACACCCGAACCTTCAGCCTTGCAAGCTGGGGGTTTTTTAGTGGGGCTCCAATCGGCGCACACGATCTAAAACGCTACAATTGATTAGACACTTTTATGCTGCATGATTCTAAAGACTCGAACGCCGGCAGCTGGGGGCTATTTCATGCAAATACAGATAGCCTCCAAAGAGCTCGAGATCGTCGTCGACAAGCCAAAGGGTAAGCCAGGCCGCAAGTCGCTCTCAGAGGACGCAAAACGTATTCAGATGCGCCTGGGAGTATTACCACAGACAGCGATCAACATCGAGGCGACCCTCGGCAAGAAGGCCCTGGCGGCCAAGCTGGACAAGGCCTTCGCGGCCAAGCTGGACAAGGCCTTCGCTGATCCTGAGCACTGCAAGGATATCATCATCTGCTACGGTGACATTGTGCCACTGCTTGGGTCCTGAATTCCTTGTTGACCCTAGGGACAGTAGTGCTACTGTTCAGTCATAAGGAAGCATATAATGATCGAAATCATCAACGCTCTCAAGTCATCAACCATCACGGATGGGGCCGCACATCGCATAGCGCAGGCTCTGGAAGCTCGTCATCCTATCGACTGGGACGATGCTCAATGGGTAGCGAACTACGTCTCAAACGTCCTGAAGATCCCCAGCGACACCGTCCTTATTCAAATGAAGCAAGCAGGATTGATATCATGATATTCCACGTTTGCGCCGTCACTCAGGGCGACCGGGCTGGTATCATGGAATATCTCGACGGGCCAGTCACCACATCAGGCCCCCTGTCTGAGAGCACGATCGGCGAAATCCGCGTACTCTTTCAGCAAAAATTGAAAACCGAGAACGTGGCACTCCTGTCAGTGACTCTCCTCGATCCGACCATCATCCCTATATCACATTCAGCTCATCCAAGTGGACAGATGTAATGGCTCAACAGATCCGGATCATCCTCACCGTCAAAATGAAGCGCCGCGTCCGTTGGCGGCTGTTCAAATTGGCCATGTATATCCGCTGGTGTGCATTCAAGCGTCAAATAAAGAGATGGCTCCCTTGAGTATCTACTACAACGAAAACGACCCCAAAATGGCCACCTGGCTGCGCGAGCTGATCAGACGGGGTCACATCGCCAGCGGTTATGTCGACGAACGGAGCATCGAGGATGTCAAACCCCATGAACTTGGATCATTCACACAATGCCACTTCTTTGCCGGCATTGCCGTCTGGAGCAAAGCCCTCAGGCAAGCCGGCATCAGTGACGACACTCCGCTCTGGACGGGTTCGTGTCCCTGTCAGCCTTTCAGCTCGGCAGGCGCGAGAGGCGGGTTTGATGACGAGCGGCACCTATGGCCAGCCTTCCATTGGCTCATTAGCAAGTGCAAACCTGAGCTCATCTTTGGGGAGCAGACTGATAAAAAAGCAGGAGAAGCTTGGCTCGACCTTGTATCGACAGACCTGGAAAACGAAGGCTATGCCGTCGGGTCGGCTCTTACTGCGGCTTGTGGTTTCGGTGCGCCCCATATCAGAAAGAGGATATACTGGGTGGCCGACGCCCAGAGCGAGCGCAGCGGGGCCGGATTTTGCGATAGTGAATCGACCCAGATCAGGGGGGATGAGTATAGCCACAGCGGCTCAACTGGCAACATGGCCGACGCCGTCGAGCAGGGATTGGAAAGACACGATCGGCATGGCAACGAAATCGATCAACAAGGACGGGAGCAAGCGCAGCCGGCTGGATCAACTGGATCGAGTGGTGGGGTTGACGCTGAATTGTGCGGCCCGACTAACGGCTTCTGGCGAGATGCTGACTGGCTCCACTGCAAAGATGGACTCTGGCGGGCAGTTAGACCCAGCACATTCCCTCTGGCTAATGGGGTTACCCATAAAGTGGCTAAGTTGCATGGAATTGGCAATGCTCTCAATGCCGAGCAAGCCCAAGCGTTCATCGAAGCATATTACGAAGGAATAGCAGCATGATCAAAACCATATGTGGCGCTGACGCCGCTCAGTTCATCAAAGACCATAAGGGAGAGGATAGTATCGATGTGGTGCGCAAACTATGGCGCTGTGTCGGGTTATTGCCAATCGGCAGAGGTTCTCTCTACAAAAAAGCAAGCAACGAACTCAAGCCTCCCTCTGGGTTGCCTGCAGTTGAAGCCAAACACACCACCTGTCACATATGGATTGAGGCTGATCATGTAGAAGACCAATACCTAGTTAATGACTTACATGACAGCTTTCAAGCACATCACTGGGAGACTGCTCTGTCAGTGAAGGCTGCCGATGGTTCTCAAGCAAGTATCTGGACACGCGATTTGAGCAATGAGATGAAACCGGCTATTGCTCACCTGATGGCTACACTGTCATGAACACATCTAAAGGCTGCCCTTTTTGCAATTCTCACATCGTAAAAATCTCTATGGATATGCGTGTCAAAAAGCATCAAGTCGTCTGTGTCTGCTGCGCGGCAGAAGGTCCGCTCTCCAGCGAAGGTCCTCAGGGTGCCATGGATCTATGGAGATGGCGATCAAAGGACGAATCTACCGACCTCCAGGAACGGCTCGACAAGGCCCTCAGCCTCGTCGCCCGCTTACGCGATAAGAACAACAAACTCCATATTGAGCTGCATGGCTCACTGGTTCCTGAAGGGGATGACTCATGAAATACCTTAACACCTACCAGATCAAATATATCACAGGCGATACGCTGTCACCCAATCTCAAAGAACAGCTGGAACAGGCTCCTCGAGTCATCGTCGTCACGGCTGACTGCATGACGCAGGCGATCCAGTGGGGAGCGATTGCGCTCAAACGCAAACAGACCAAAGGTCGCCTCGAGATCATCAGCGTCGAAAAGATCACCGAGGGTGTCATCATATTTGAGCCTGGCGATGACGGCAGCCCTCTCGCTGATGAGCATGGTGGTGGCTTCTACAAGGCCACACATCGAGTGGTAGACAACCTTGAGCAGCATCTCAGCGAAATTGATGACAATAACGTCGAACACGATGGCGAGCGTATCATGTTGAACTTGCTCATCAGCCAGACAAAGGCCATGAGACCATGAGACTCGACATCACCATCGCCCCACATCACCCCGAGGGCTTCCATGCTCAGAACCTGGAAGGCGATGATCTGTACAAATGCAGCTACACCGTCACGGATGAAGGGAAGCCGGTCCAATCCGAGGATGAGATCATCCCAGCCTACCAGATCGGCGGCTTCCTGACGTCCATGATGACGCTCTACGAGTCAGTTGAGTGTGTGGACATTATTCCTATGGATGCAACCACAGAAGACGATCCGGACATCCTGACCGCTTCAGAGGGTCGCCTGCAGAATGGTGGCTTCCAGGTGTTCGAGGATGAGGTCATTGAGAAGCTCATCCCTGGTCAGCGCCATCAGAAGATTGACCCCAGTAAAGAGGAGGAAGCCCGGCAGATCATGGAGGACAATGGCCTTGTCAGCTCTGGGGTCATCCATGTCGATGATGGCATCTTCATTTGTAGCAAATGCAGCCACAAAGGTGAGCTCGTGAATGACAAGTGCTGGTTCTGCGGTGAGTCATACGCTCACCTCAAGGACGTGCACAGCATCACGATCCTGAAGGAACACCCTGGGGCTGGTCAGAGTGTAAGCGCAGGTTATTACAGGCTCAGACCCTGCACCTATTCTGATTGCACTGGCGTCCTCAACTATGTCCCTGACAGTGAGAACTGGAAGTGTACCAAGTGCCTGAGAACTGTCCCCACTGGCCAGATGGATGAGCTGATGAGCGTCGATCCTGACGAGGTCAAGGCTATGGCTGGTGACAAGACCCAGCTCGAGAAGGATACAATCGGCTATCATCTCGTCATAGCCGAGGGTCAACGACTCAACCCCGACGAGGAGCTGCTCGATGATAATTCCTGACACCTCCCCCTGGCTCGTATTGGCCTGGATGTTCGTCCTGTGTGCCAGCCTGGCTCTGAGCACGTTGACCATCACCTTCGTCGTCTATATGATCAAGGCGATGATTGTGCTGAAACCCAAGCCTGACGACGACGAGGTCAATGATGCCGATTGATGACGAGCCGTTTGTCCCACCAGAACATCGGCCTCCTATCGATGATCCGAACCGAAGGCTACGGTTGATGAAGGCTGTCCAGTGCGGCATGACAGCCGCGATACTACCAGCAGCTGACGAACCTGTTGAGATGAGCGTGGCAGACTGGGCAGACTGGGCTCGCTATCAAGCGCGGCCAATTCCTGAGCCTGATTATGACTGAGGACGAAGTGGTCAATGAGATCATCATCGCCACCTTCCTCGGCTGCGACGACATGATCGACCAAGCTATTGAACAACTAGACCGACCCGCCGACGAGCGTGAGGAGGTCCGAGAATGGGCGCGATCACAGCATCAGCTGGATATATCCGAACTGCCCCCAAGGTGCTAGGCTTGCTCACAATTTTATAGCCCAGGCGCTTGGCGATGTTGATGATCTCGCCTTTGCATCGAGCACTACAGAACCCATGACGAGCGATCTGGCTCTCGATATGTGCCAGGCATTGAGCCTGCAGCTGTGAATAGGCCAGGCTGGTCATGGCTTGATGAACACAATCCAGTGGGACTTGTAGTGCTTACCGTATCGGTTGCCAAACAGCGGCTCATGTGGTGCCAGTTGAATAAGCTCAGAGACACCCACCTCGTCCTCATTCCATTTGAAGATCAACACACCCTCGGGGCGCAATACCCTAAAACACTCGACAAAGCCGCGTCTCAACTCATCACGCCAGTCGCCTTCAAGCGTTCCATATTTCTTAGCCATCCAGCCAGTTTTGCCGTTGCGTGAGAGATGTGGAGGGTCAAAGACAACGAGCGCAAACGTGTCATCATCGAACGACATATCAGTGAAATCCATCACTATGTCAGGATCTATGACCAGCGTTCTCTCGCCACCTACGCTTGATTTATCAAGCAAAACATGACTTTCAGATCTCTTATCTATGAACACAGCGCGAGGATCGTCCCGGTTGAACCAGAACATCTTGCTCCCGCAACAGGCGTCCAGTACAGGCTTATCAGTCATCTGAGCATCTCGTGATCAATATCACGGTCAGCCAGGATCTTCTTGGGCCCCCGAACCCGTGCCTCGGCGTCTTCAATCTCTTTGAGGGTGCGCTTCAATGCTTTGGTTATATCGGGAGGACCCTCAAGAGCCTCGAGTATCTTCATATAGTTCTCAAGCGTCCTAAGGTCCTTCTTAGACTGACGATACTCATGAGTGAGCCACAATATATCAATGCTCACGTTGCATATGGATCTACAACTACAGGGGGAAGGGTGGTAGCAATTGGCGCATATTAAGATCTTCATGTGATGATGACGATCTGAGTGGGCGGTTTTATGGCCATGACGACAAAGTCTTCCACTTGCTCAAAATCGGTCATATATGTGACGATCATGTTGCAATCTCTGCCCGTATAAAGTAAGGTATCAGGCTCAAATTCCATCAGATGAAGCGTGTCCCCGACGTAAAAGTCGCGATCGTTCTCCCTGATCTCGAACGTCTTATGGCCAGTGAGAACCTTCTCGAAATACTCCGGCCATGTTTTGAGGTGGTGGGTTGCCCTTGCCATGATCATGCTCCCTTTGGTTGATCGTTGCTTACTGGATGTCTGTCAAATATCTCGCCACCGAGGGGCAGGCTCATGCCACGCTGAGCCTCGGCGTAAGCGATCGCCACCTCCTCGCCCTGGAGAGCCATCAGACTGGGCTCATCGCGTTTACAGAACAATATCGGCCGCCCTTCGCCGTTGGGTATCATCTTGCTGACCCGGCCCCCAGGCAACCCTGGATGCCAGTCATAGCCCATGATCAGCAGCATGGCCCGACGCTTGGATCGTGGCATCCGGCGAGCCATCCCGGACTTGACCAGATAGTCATGCAGACGCACCGATGAGATCCAGCCACCAGCAAAACCACAGACACCCTCGCGGATGGCCTCCAGGATCTCCTGCTCAACGCCGCCCATGCTCTCCTCGATGACTTCGTTGGTTGTGGATGTCAACGGTGCGCGGTGTGCCTTACCACCCACAGCCATGCACGGATTGAGCTCACGCGGGATCTCATAGGTGCGCAAAAAATTGGTCATAATGGCGTAGCCGTCAGCGTTCAGCCAGTCATACAGATCCGGAAAGTAGTCACCATCCAGTCCATCACGAGCAATGTGATCGTCGTCCTGCTGAGCCGTAAAGAACACACAGAACCGGCGGTCGCCTTTCATGTAGCGGATCGGGTTGCGGTGGTTGGAGTTGAGGACGAAATTGCAGCAGATGTCCTTGCTGATCTGGTCGTCACCTTTGCCCTGGATCTCGATGCCCTCGCCACCGGTGATCATGGGCTTGAGCGTCTCGACGATCTGCCGGCGGCCGTCTGAGACATGAATGTCCTCGATACCGATGAACAGGTTGGCCAGTAACCACGCATTGAACTCAGAGTCCAGTTTGTCGGCCTTGGGCCAGTGAGTGTATCGTTTGCCAATGGCCCGGGAGATGCAGAGACTGATGGTCGTCTTGCCGTTGCCCTGTGCCCCCTGCAAGAGCGGTGCCCATGCGAACTTGTGACCAATATGCTGGACACACGCCGCCATGTATGAGATCAGAATGAGCTGGTCATGCTCGTCGGGCAACATGGTCGCGATAAGGTCGAGGATCGGTGAGGGGTCGCCCTCCATACTCGGGGTGTCAATCGGTCTGTAAGTATTGACGCAGCGGATACCATCCAGCTCGAGGATCGTGTTGGGCTCCAGGTCAGGCCTAAACATGACCGAGTCCACCTTCGGGAAGCGCATCGCCTGCGACTCGGTGAAGACCTTCCAGGCGTTGTCGGTGGTCTTGTTGTTCATGCCGTTCTGGGCGAAGCTGTTGCCACCATAGGACACCCTGAACTGATCAGGCCCGAGATAGGTGCCATTCTCAATGATGACCTTATGCATCTCAGAGATGTACACACAGCCCTTGAAGAACTCAGCTTGCTCAGTGATCGGTATGTAGTTGAAGCCGACGATCGAGCTGTTCGTCACGTCTGCCGGGACCTCAGGGGTCGGTGGTACACTGTAGACCTTCTCCTGCCCGTCACAGGCTCGCTGGACCGTGTCCGCGAGATAGGTCGGATGATCGTCCCACTTCTCACGCACCAGGCCCGAGCGCTTGAGAAGTCGTTCCATGCGAGCCTGATCACAGCCTGTCCAAAACGCCAGCTTGTTAGCCAGGCCCAGATCAGCCCCCGAGTAGTCATAAGGGCGCTTGGGGTCTTTGTCAGGGTAAGCGTTGATGAGGGCCGGCTCGTCAGCTTCCCAGAGCTGCCTGGCGGTGGCCTTATTGCCAAAGATAGCGTCACCGCTCTCGCGTGAGTTAAGCATCCGCTGGATCAGCTGATCGTCATCGGTGGGACCGTTCCAGTCGTCACGGGGACCATCGCCATGATCCGCTGTTGTGGCCTTCTCCCTCACCGGAAACAAGTCGTTGACGATGGCTGGCAAGATGTGACTGCAATCCGTCATCACGTCACCTGTCGCCATGTCACCACTGAGGCGAGCGACTCGCTTTTGAGTATAGAGCTCTAAGCCAAGCGCCTTGTTGGTCTTGCGGGCTTCATCCGGGATGGCGCTTGACCCGGTGCCCAGTATGTGGAGCCCTTTGCCTGAACAGCTAACCTCCACAGCAGCGCCTGGGAAGGTGGCGACCATGCGGGTGGCTATTTCATTCCAGCCGGTGGGGGTCAGAGCGTCATCGATATCGAGAAAAAAGAACGGGTCATCTTTGGTCAGGACGAAGCCGACGCCAATGCGTGGACCAAGGGTGTTGGCCAGTTTGAGTGCCCGCTCGGCGCTCAACCAGATCGTCGGATCATAGGCATTATGATCGTTGAGGGTCTGCGGGTGTAACGGGATTTTATCGAGCCGACCGTCCGGTCTCTCAATTAATTTTTGTATGATGAATTGCTTATAGGCGTGTAATGCCTCAAGCGGAGGAGGGAGCTCAAGCATGTGGACGGATTAACCTTCGATAAGTGACTGGAGGGCGGCTTCTTTGAGGTCGTCATCTGCGTCCAGGGCAGTCGCATAGCCTGCAGCTATAGCGAACCCGATCACACGTAAATGACGACGCTCAACAGCCAGCCTCACGATCTCCTCGCGAAGGGCATCCATATCACCGAAGTGGTGATTGATTAAGTTCTTAGAGATGCCGAGATGCTCAGTGAGCTCCTGACGTCTTAAGTTTTGTATCCCATCCTGCGAAACCATCTCAAGAGCAGCATCGAGTATTTGATCGCGCCGCTTGTCTGCCGTCATGCGGCGAAGTTGTTCGTCTTCTGTCATTTTTCGCATCCTTTTCGTCGTTTGTTCGTGAAAGTTAGTCACTACTGTCCTTAGAGTCAATAGTTAAATGATCAGGACGATGGGATCAAATGAAGGTGGTTGTTCGGGTGGTTTGGCACCTCGATCAAGACTGCGACATCAGAATGGCCCTCGAATAAATCAGGGAGACAGCGCTTGTCTTTCCACCCTCTGACGATGCTCCATATCTCGTCCAGTGTTTTAACGTTCGGATTGCTCACGGCTTCGGACCCCTCACAATAAAGCGTTCCTGATGGTTTAAAGTAGGTCAGCTTTAATTGCCAGCCGTCCTCAGGTACTTCGATTATATCAGTCATATTGTCCCCGTATTATGTGCAAAGCAGGCATCGCCGCCCAGTGATGTGATAAGTTCGGCCCAGGCCAGCTGAGCCACTTCGTCTGGTGTGCTGGTATATTTCCAGGAGGCCTTCTTGATCTCACGGCTCAAAAACTGCCCGATGATATGGCCGACATGATGCTGCTCGATGAGTATCGGTCGGATGCCAATCAGGTCATGGGACTTAAGACGATTGTTCTGGGCGCTCGACTCATTGCCGAGACCGAAGCGTATGAAACGATCGGTGTCATCATAAAAGGCGCCCCGGTTGTTACGCCAGAGCCTGCACAGCTTTTGGCTGGCCTCGAGCCTGACCCGTACCTGGACGGCCGCCTCCGACTCACCAGCGTCTGGTGTGGGGTCATGTTCCCGGGCGGTCATCATCGCTGTTAGCTCAGCCAACGCTGCATAGCTGACGCCATGCTTGCCGGCCCATTCAGTGAGGGTGATCATTCGAGTGGCTCCAGTTTGGCTATGCGACGAGCTTCGTCGCGTTCAGTGGTGAGCAATTTGATGCTACTTTTGAAGCGTGTCACTTGGTTGATCAGTCGCCGGTTCTCGCTGCGAACCTTCGTCAGCTCTTGCTGCATCTGCCTGAATGTCATCGGTTCACTCTCCATCTTTCATCTCCTTGCTCATGTTGATTCTCACTTGTTTGCAAATATCAGGAAACAGCCCAGGCGTGGCTCGAATGCCCCTGTCCACCCTGTTAAATATACATATTGACCAGATTATCGCAGAGCGTCGAATCCGTATTGAGGGCTCACCTTTGAGCGATAACACTGCTTTTGACAGCTTCTGCTCAAAAGCCAACAGAGTAACGGTGCGACGATAAGGGGCTCTAGGGATCATCTTTGAAGCCTTTCAAAAATCGCACGCCGACTGTGTTCTCGACCGCTGGACGCCAGACGAGGCCGCACCGCTGACAGGCGTGAGTGTGATGGGGTTTGGTCGCAAACTCACCTTGATCGACGTGACGCTCGCCACATTCAGGGCACCAGAGCAGCAGCTCCATCGGTTTAAGTCTGATCATCATCCTGCTCCAAACAGGTTCTGTAGTGAGAGGGTGATCGGTGGATGAGTATGGCCCCAGCACATGAAGTACAGCTTTCGATGTAGGATCAGCGCTTCAATCTCCTCATCGGTGGGCTCCCATACTGACACTACCATCGCGTCACCATTGGAGTCGAAGGTCTCACAGACGGGCAGATCATTGACCTCGCCTTCCTTGCCGGTGGGAGCTGTCAGCACTTTGTTGGATTCTGGGAAGTCAATCGGGTGCATCAGTCATCTCCTCGATGTTGGTGTTGACCTGTTCCAGGAGCTTATTGGCATCCGGACGGCCGAGCACCTGGGCGCTCATGGTATCTATATCAAATTTAAAGTAAAACCGGCGATAGAGCTCGGACAGGCTGCGACCTTTGGCTTTGTGGTGTCCCGCCCAGAGCGAGATAGCGTCGCGCAGATGGTTCTGAGCCTGCTGCCTGGCAACGTGTTGATTGTTGGCGCCTGCCCGGGCTACGCCATCCAGGTGACCAGTGCGAGGCATCCCGTCGATCCTGGCGATCTCGCCACGCATCTCAGCCAGCATCTCAGCGCTGATCTCAGTGAGGTCACCGTCGACCATTGTGATGTTTGATCGATCGGCCTGACTGATAAGGGGAGCATGGCCACAGTATGGACAGAGCCGGTGAATCCGCTCATAGACTTGAGCGCATTTAACATTCGTACAGGTCTTGACGGGAATGATCCCCTCACCGCCACCTCTGACGGCACCACGCTCCAGGCTCCAGTGGCGAGCTCGATCGGGGAGCTTATGTTCGATCACGTTGCCAACATGGTCGATGATGATCGCGTGTGGCTTGCCTTTCAGTGGTCTCAACGCTCTGCCGAACTGTTGAACATAGAGCGAATAGGACATCGTTGGCCTGGCGAAGCTGGTCACCTCAATGGCAGGCATATCAAAGCCCTCACCCAGGACGTCGACGTTGATGATCTGTAGAATCTGGCGACTGACATACCGCTGCTTGATGGTTGAGCGGGTCCGATTGTCGGTCTTAGCATGGAGTACCTCCGCAGGGACGCCAGCTGCATTAAACTTGGCACACATATCGGTAGCGCTCTGAACGTCCGGGGCGAAGGTGATCCCCAGCTTCCCGGGTGCAATGCGCAGATAATGCTGGACGACATCACCGACAATGTGCGACTCGCGGGCTGCCCTGCTGAGTGAATTTCGCTTATAGTCACCACTCGCACCGATGTCATCACTGGTCAGGTTCATGTCTGAAAGGGGTGCAAATATCCTATAGTCTGAGAGATAGCCTTGATTGATCAGCTCGCGCATCGACGGCCCCTCGACCATCACGTCGAAGATCCCGTCATACTCAGCGCCGAGCCCCTTCTTGTCTGCTCGACACGGTGTAGCGGTCACACCCAGGACGCGAGCGTTCGGGAACATACTGATCCCGGTGCCCCATTCGTTGACCCTGAGAACGTGATGACACTCGTCCTGGATGACCAGAGAGACCTGATTGAGCCATCCGTTGAGCTCCTCCTCGCGCCTGATGAGCGTCTTGATACCAGCCACCGCTGCCAGGGCCTGAGGATCATAGAAGCTCTTGCCGTGCTCTACGATGTGACAATGAACGATGTCCTTGATGACTGGAATGGGGCCGATGATACGATGTCGAACCCCTTCAGCAGCAAGGGCTAAGGAGATCTGGCCAACCAGCTCTTGACGGTGCGCTATCGAGCAGCTGGCGCCGCGGTGCTCGTTGACAATGCTGGCGAAGGTGACGGTCTTGCCTGATCCTGTGGGACTTACACCGAGCACATATCTGGCTCCAGCGTGCCATTCACGATACACTGCATTCTTAAAATCGAGCTGATAAGGGCGGAGATCCATATGCTTCCTAGATTGCTATTGACCTAAGCGACAGTAGCACTACTGTCCAAAGCGTCAACAACAAACAAAAAGGAGTTTGACAGTGAGCATGATCAGCGTGAGCGTACCAAATGACCCTAAGTCTCTCATCCGAGCGAGCAAGTTCTTCGCAGATTTAGCAGCAGATGCTGCAGGCGTCCCTGAAATTACTGAGGCTGGCGAAGCTGTGTCAGTGTCAACCGCACCAGCTGCACCTGAGCCAGTGACGGCAGCACCAGCAGCACCAGCAGCACCAGCAGCACCAGCAGCACCAGCAGCACCAGCAGCACCAGCAGCACCAGCAGCAAAACCCACAACCAACAAGCCAGCGCCTGCTGGTGCTGTCGATAAGAAGTGGCCGCCGCTGTACGTCGGCGACATTGAAGTTGACACCGAAGGGCTCCCTTGGGATGCTCGGATCGGATCATCCAGCCATGGCAAGCTGGCCAAGAACGGCACCTGGAAAGTCGCCCGCAACCTCGACGCCGACCTCGTCGTTCAGGTCAAAGTCGAACTCCAGGAAAAAATGCACGCTTTACAGAATGAGGATGCTACCGCAACAAGCGCAGCGGATGGGGCTGCTCCTGCAGCACCTGCGGCCCCACCGGCTCCGCCTGCCCCTGAAGTTGAGGAGGATGAAGGCATCGATCTGATGCAATACGTCAGCCGGCTCCAGGCTCAGGGCAAGATCAACGAGGAAGGCGCTCTCGACGCTGCTGTCCAGGGCGCTTATAACTGCTCGTTTGCGGTGTTACTCGGCAATGTTGAGTTGCATGAGAACGCTTCCGAATGGTTCGAGAACTGGATCGCCGTCTAATGATCAAGACATCTGAACATGCCATCCTACCCCCATCCGGTGCCAGCCATTGGCGCTGGTGCCCGGGGTGGGTTGGTATGCGAGATATTAAGCCGGACGAGGAGACGCAAGACAGCCGCGAGGGTGCCGCCTCTCATGAGGTCTTTGAACATCTGCTCAAGGGTCACGATCGAATGCTTATCGGTGACACGGCCCGCAATGGTGTCATCCTGACCGGTGAGATGATCGATTGTGCTCACATGTTCTGTGAGGAGGTCCTTTACAATGCGGCCGAGCGTGACATCAATCCCGGCGATCCCCTCTTTCAGGTGGAGTCAAAGGTATACCCGCGCAGCCTGATCCATCCAGAATGCTGGGGCACGCCTGACCATTGGTTCTATGATCCACCCAACAAGGATCTGTTCATCCATGACTACAAGTTCGGCCATGGTGTCGTTGAGCCGTTCGAGAACTGGCAATGTATCTGCTACGCTGCTGGTGTCATCGAGCTGCTCAAGGCACTCGGCCACGATGTCAGCCAGATCAATGTCTGGATCGTCATCGTCCAGCCTCGCTCTCATCATGCTGATGGACCTATCCGCAACTGGTGGCTCCCCATCGCTCAGATGTCTCACTATTTCAATGAACTCAAAGCTTCGGCCATCCTGGCCATGGGTGACACACCTCCATGCGTCTCTGGACTTCACTGTCGCTACTGCCCTGCTATGTTCGGCTGCGAGACCCATCGCAAGGCTGACATGTTCGCCTGTGACTTCGCCGGCACCGCTGTCGCTGACATCATGGACCCGAACCATGTCGGGATGGAATTGTCCCTCGTGCAGCGCTGTATCAAGTCCCTGGAGTACAAAGAGACCGCTCTCCTCGAGCAGGCCAAGTCCTACATCAAAGGCGGTCAACTGGTTCCTCATTACAGCGTCGAGCCTGCTCGCGGCAATCTGGCATGGACCAAAGGCTTCGAGGAAGTGGTCAACATCGGCAAGGCTTTCGGTGTGGATCTCCAGCAACAGAAGAACATAACACCCACACAAGCAAAGAAGCTCATCGACGAGACCATCGTCGACAACATGAGCAAGCGACCGGATAAAGGCGTCAAGCTCGTAGCTGACGACGGCAAAAAGGCGCAATTGATATTCAACAAACCAGCGGAAGGAACACCATGGTTGACTCAGTAAACTATTTGACTCCGGTCGGGCGCCTCGTCCAGGGATCGCTCACCAAACCCAACACCACCAACATGCAAGGCAAACCATTGCTTGACAAGCTGGGTGCTCCCCGCGTGGAGTATTTCATCGCCATCGCCATCGCTAAGACCGACCCGGGCTGGAATGACTTCTATAGTTTGATGCACCAGGCTGGCGCTCTGGGCTTTCCGAACCTGTTCCCAGGTGGCGTCCATAGTGGTGGTCCGTTCTCCTGGAAGCTTGCCGACGGTGATGGTCTCGACTCTAAAAATCAACCTTACAATTTGCGAGAAGGGCACGCAGGCTGCTGGATCATCAAGATGACTAGCGGCTTCTGCCCCAAATCTTACACCAGACTTGACAACCCGACCGGTCCTGTGGCTGAGATATTGCCTGAACGCATCAAGCGCGGCGACTGGGTTCGTGTGTCTGGTTCGTTCGTTGCCAATATGAACGCCGAGAAGCCTGGGATCTACATCAACCCCCAGAACATCGAGCTCGTCTACTACGGTGACGCGATACAAGGCGGTCAGGATGGGACTGAGGCCTTCGCTGATGCCGCTGGTTCATCCATGCCTGCAGGAGCAAGCGCCACACCGACAGCAGGCGCGGCACCTGTTGCACCAGCAGCAGCTCCAGCGGGAGCTCCGCCTCCACCAGTCGCACCTGTAACAACTGCTGCAGCGCCTCCACCTGTCGCACCGGCTGCAGCGCCGGCTGCAGCGCCAGCGGGAGCACCTCCTCCGCCACCCGTTGCACCAGCTGCAGCCGCGCCACCACCTCCACCGGTTACCCCAGCGCCCGAGATCCTTCAGCCACCAGCGCACCCACCGGGAGCGCCTGGCCACGTCATGACCGACAAGGCTGGAGCGATTACTTACGCATCATTCATCGAGCAACATTGGACTGATGAGAAGCTGATCGAATCTGGCTATATGGAAGTCTGCCCTTTTTAAACATTCCCAGAAATACGTCAAAGGAATACCCTCGCAGTGTGTTGCTGCGGGGGTTTTTGGGTGCCAGCTGACAGGAGTGGCCCGTCTTTGAGCGGGGTGTAAGTGGGTGGTCAGAGCTAGACCTATGCCTTACGAACAGAGTGTCAGCTGGCGTCATTGGAGACACATGACCATGAGCCAAATCGATATCGCCGACATCAACAAAGCCGACATCCTCGCTGCGCTATTCAATGTAGCAGACAAGAGCAAGGATGAGCCTGAAGGCTTTGATCCCCAGGAGTTCATGACAACGGAACAGGCTGCTAAAATCCTTGAGACTGGTCAGACCTACTTTGGCGCATTCCATGGACGCATTCTATCGATCTCACTGAGCGATAAGGACATCCTCAAGCCAGGCAACTATGACAAATATAATGGCTTGCACGCCGCAAGGATAGCGCTAAGCGTCCTCATCCCGCTTGATGACTGATTACATCTATGACATCGAGTGCTATCCGAACATATTCACCCTGGCCGCCAAGGAACACGGTGTTGAGAATCGGCGCCTGTTCGAGATAAGCACCCGCCAGAACGACCTCGTCGCCATGGTCGACTGGTTCCGCAATCGCTATGCTTACCAGGACCGGATGGTCGGCTTCAACGTCATTCACTATGATTATCCTGTTGTTCATTATATCCTGCAGAATGGCAAAATCGGCATCAACGCCGAACGCATCTACAACAAATCAAAGTCGATCATCGATACTCCCTGGACCCGTCGCTTCGATCATGTGATCTGGGACTCCGATCAATGGGTTCCTCAGATCGACCTGTTCAAGATTCACCACTTCGACAACTCAAGCCGGCGCACCTCCCTCAAGGTGATCGAGTTCAACATGCATTGCTGGAATGTTGATGACCTACCTTATCCACCAGGTACGGTCCTCACCCCTGAGCAGATGGACAACCTGATCCATTACAACTGGAACGACGTCGACGCGACCGAGATGTTTCTCGATCAGTCAGCCGAGCAGATCGCCTTTAGAGAGGAGCTGTCGATCGCTGAGAAGGTCAACGTCATGAATCATAACGACACCAAAATCGGCAAGGATTACTTTGCCAGAGAGCTCGAGAAGGTGAGCAAGGGGTCCTGCTGGTACTATGAAGACAAGAAGCGCAAGCCGCGCCAGACCCATCACCCGGAAGGCATCGACCTCGGTTCTGTGATCTTCCCCATAGTGAAATTCGAGCGCCCTGACTTTGAATATATCCGGAACTGCTTCGCCAACACGACCATCCGCAGCACTAAGGTCAAGGATAACACGTTCTTTGATCACGACAAAAAAGGCAACATGGAAGCGGTCATCGGTGGGGTGCCATTCGAGTTCGGACTGGGTGGCATCCATGCCAGTGTTAAGAACAAGATCGTCATAGCTGATGAAGACCACACCATCATCGATCTGGATGTCACCAGCTACTATCCCATGCTGGCCATCGTCAATAAGGTGTTCCCGGAGCATCTGAGCGTCACCTATTGCGAGATCTACGCCAGGCTGTTCGAGCAGCGCAAACAGTACACTAAGAAACAGGCCGCCAATAAGATGCTCAAGCTGGCCCTCAATGGTGTGTATGGCGACAGCGGCAATGCATATTCACCGTTCTATGATCAAAAGTATATGATGACCACCACCATCAACGGGCAGCTCATGCTCTGTATGCTGGCCGAGCAACTGATGAAGATCCCAAGCCTTCAACTGATACAACTCAACACAGACGGCATGACGATGCGTGTCAGGCGTGATCAGGAGCACAACGTCAAAGCCATGGCCGACTGGTGGCAGCAGGTGACCAAGCTCTCCCTCGAGGAAGTCCGCTATTCCAGGATGTTCATCCGAGATGTGAACAACTACATCGCCGAGAAAGAGGACGGCGAGCTTAAACGTAAAGGCACCTATGGCTATGAATTAAATCCAGGGATTGAGATGGACTGGCATCAGAACTTCAGCGCTCTGATCGTCCCCAAAGCGGCCGAGGCTGCACTGGTTCGCGGCGAAGACATCCGGACATTCATCGAGAACCATGACAACGCCTTCGACTTCATGCTCAGAGCCAAGGTCGACAAAAGCTCGAGGCTGATCCTGGGGGTGCCAGGCAGGCTCTGGTGCTACAAGGACGAGTATATTGTCACCCCAGCTGATATCGAATATCCTGAGATAGAGTTCGAGGAGGTCACGACCAAGAAACACATCAAGCTGGCTCACGATCAAGGCATCGATGCCTATGTGGATACCCCTCTCCAGAGCATCATCAGATATTACATCAGCACTGAGGGGGGCTATCTGTTCAAGCTGATGCCACCCACACCAAAACAGCGGATTGATGGCCGCAAGCATCCCAGGCGGATCGGCATCGACGTCGACTGGAAGATCAGGGAATGCAGTGACATCCGCAACGCCAGCCCCTGGACGGTCGACTATGACTATTATGTCGCTGAAGCTGAGAAAGTTGTCAATATACTTAAGGAGATGGAGTGAGATATCGCATTGTAAACCGAGGCGGCTGGATCATTAAGGACCAGAACAACAAGACCGTATTCAGTCCGGCGGCGAAGGGATCTCGCGTGGCTTGTCGTCTGAAGTTGGAGGAGCTGCGAGCGGCTCATCCTGAACCCCGCCCCGTTCCCGAGCCTCCGAAGCAACCACCGAGTCCGGCTGATCCTTCCCTCGATTGTTGATCATATTGATTACCCACCAGAGCCCCAGGACTCCAATGATGGAGACAGCGGGAATGATCATCGGCTGAATAGTATCCAGGAACCAGGGCAACACGATCAGTCCACCACCCAGCACAGCGATGGCGATGCCGGTGCCTGGTGGTAAGCTTGCGCTAATTTTAAACAGAATACCAGTAGGACCCGGGGCAAGGAATCGAGCCCAGCCTGCTCGCTTAGCCAGGAACAATATGACTCCGACAATGATGAGACCGATACCTATCCAGAGCGTCCCACCGAGGCCTGGCGTCTGACCACCGTCGCCGGCGTTGCCACTATCAGCGACAGCGACTTTGTCGTCAGCCTTTGCTGTTGCGGGCTGATCTGGTGGGTTCGGTTGTTTGGCGTTCGACGTTGAGATGGTGGCTTCATGACCTGCTGGGACCGTGATGGTAATGCTGGGAGTCCTGATCTGGATCGGTTCGATCGATGTGTTGTCGTTCGCTTTGGTCTCGATGTGGAGGGCCTCAGCGTGTCCTGGCTGGTATCGAGGTCCAAAGAGTGTGCAACTACTCAGGCTCGTCAGTGTCAGGATGATCAGGATGAGTCTCATGTTTGTCGCCTCCGAGGATGCCGGTCATCCAGGCAGAGCCCACCGATATGGCGGCCAATGTGAGAACGACCAAAATGATATGTTTCCATAAATACTTGAACACGCCAGCAGCAATCAGGAAGGGTTTGAGGTCGCGCCGGATCAGTTCGATCTCCACCCGCTGCTTGCGGGTTTCAATGATCATCAGCTTCTCATTGTCGCGCCTGATCTCTCGTTTTCTATGTTCCTGCTCAGGAGTGCCAAAGGCTTCGCTGATAGTTGCATCATCATGCAGGTCTTTGAGTTTGCCGGGGATGTCATAGATCAGACCATCAATGAAATGGTCGTCAACTTTCCAGTAGAGAGGGTCCCGCTCAATGCGAGTGGTGCCTGTCATTTCGCACCTGTGGCCTTCACCGCTGTCGCTATGTTATCCAGAATGACACGCTGTTCGGCCTGTTCGATCTGGACCTTGTTGATGGCCTCGTTGCCTGCTTTGACATCGATTTGTAGCTCATCGATCTTATAATCTTGGAGAATATCAACACCTGGCTGCATGACAGCATTGAGTAGCTGGCTTCCGAGAAATCCACACAACAGAATGACGAGGGCGACAATGACCGGGCTCTTTGCGGCCCATCGCTGGGTCTTGGTCTGAGTGCTGGTGCTTGCTGGGGGCATTACCCAATCCTCAGGCAGATAGAACGCAGTCGAGTCGTCGTCATAGTAATCATAACTCATTAATCACCTTGTTGTTATGTGTTTTTGAAGCTGAATGAATGAACCTTAACACCTGGAGGAGCGATTGCACTGGGGATCTCAGCGCCGATCTTGATATATCCCTCACGGATCAGCTTAACAATATCAACATCTTGGTCATGCATATCAAGAAGCCTATCAGTCTGGGTGGGATCAAGTATGATAATAGTGTTCGCTGATTCGACAAACGGTTGAGGAATCAAAACCATGTCACTATTTTTGAAATCGAGACTCATCTCAACTAGACGCTCAGTCACTGGCTGAGATGCAAACTGATCCATTGTGATGGTGCCATCAAGCACTTTGTCCATTGAGTACTCTCGTGTGAGCTGTTTGCGCATACGCTTGAGGGTACGCTTACGACGAATGAACTCAGGGTTGCTAACGGCTACACTTTCGATCACTCGTCTCAATTTACCCTCGTCGTCAGGCCTCATGACTGCTACTTTGCGTGGATCAATGTTGTCGAGAACATCTTCAACAACGGTGACCCATTGGCCTTTGATGTCGGTGGGACCATTGTTTGCCCATGGTGGTTCAACCGACACATAGACACCAACAATGGCACCCGCGTTTATCTCAATAAATATGAATAACGGAATATGCCCATTACCCAAATCGTAAGGAGGTGATGCCGTGACGTGACGCTGTTGGAAGTCCATCGTACCAACACCGGATAAGATACCGATGGTTGTTGTGAATCCTCCTAGAGCTGTTGTCTTAGCGATACCGATCTCATCGACCGCACTGGCACTCCTACGGTTCTGTGGGTAAAAACCATACTCACCGCCAGGGAGAATCACATTGCCTGTACCTGTTTTGCTAACCGTGCTGATCGCAGTCTTGAGCTCGGTCTGGCCGATAGATGCAGCACCAGCAACAAGAGCCTGAGAGCGCCAGAGCATCTCATAGCGGCTGAGGTTGGGATTGTACAGCAACGCAACGAACTCACCATCAGCCACGAGGACATCATTGCCGCCCGGGAGATCCATCCGGTTGGCGGCCACGCTGCCGGCGTCCTGATGCTTGAGTGTCATCGTGAAAGCGCCGGATCTCTTGAGTATCAACAACCTATCCTCAGTTGTGGTGTCAGGTTGCTGAATACCTGTGATCACCAAAGCGTCAGTGGTAATGACTTTGAAGTTCGTCTGGATGTCCTGATTGGTGAGTGCAACATCATCCTCGGTCAGTGAGAGACCCACAACATCCTGCTCGATCGGCAACTCGAAGGCACCGCTCAGAGCGAGCTTGTCGTTGACGATGAACTCGTCGAACTGTGGGTATTCTTGGATGATCTGTTTCAGCACCGTCAGGACCTGATTGGTCGTAGCGTTGTCAAAGACGTTGTTTGCTACAATGCCCTTTTCATCCAGAATGGCCACCATGAACGCGAGCAGGTCGCCACCAACGCCCAAGATCCAAGGAGAGCCGTCATTAGCAGTTGGCGCCGATACATCACGAGGTACTCCACTTGGCCATTGGGCTGTAGCAGCGTCAAAAAAGCCTGGTAGATTTGTTATCCAATTACGCATGATGTTATTCCTTTGATCTAACTGTATGTGATGAGCATACCAATCCAGAGCTGACCTGGGAACAGGCTGAGAATGAGTGTCTCAAACTCATCACGACGCTCGATTGGCACGTTGGCAAAGTCCGGAAAGGTCTCACCGCCAACATAAACGAAGTAAGGCCACAGAGATGAGTCTGTCGGGATGCTGTATTCTTTCAATGTTAAAAGATATTTAGTGAACTGACCCATCAACATGTGACTCTCGCCCATCTGATTATTAGGCGCCCCCATCCCGGTAACGAAATCCTTGCTCGTCTCGGTGATCTTATTGACCAGCAGAAAGCCCAGATCATCAGGCTGTCCCATCAACATGTGAGCCTCACCCATCTGATTGTTAGGGCCTCCCATCATGGTCTCAAGCTGAGGGGTGCCTCCACTGATGAAGGTGTTCGGGTTGCGGGCAACAGGAGGGTCTGCAGCAGGCAGCTCCCACCAGTCATGAACATACACGTCGAACCCATTGGCCTGCAAGGTGTCCTGCAGATATCGAGGCGACTGACCGCCGACGGCCTTCCATGCAGCGTCCAGACGGTCTCTGCGCTCTTGTTCAGTCAGGCTGTTGGCATTGAGTAGATTGAACTGTTTCTCCCACCTAGCGAGCTCTCTGGTCGTGTCAGGGAAGATATCGAGCCAGACCAGGTCAACGAACGACTTGGCATCAACACCAACTACCGTCAACCCGTCAAAAAATTGCCGGAGCTTTTTGTTGATAGTGATGCTGACCGATTTGGCCCTCATCAGCAGATGCTGGAAGATCCTCAGGAATAACATCAGGTAAACGCCACCGCACCGTCGAGCTTGGCCTTCTCACCGATGCCGAGATTGTAGAGCGCTATATCAGCGCCAAGTATACTCAAGAATGTCCCACCCTGGGTGCCGCTAAATGCATCGACAATGTCCTGAACAATACCGCCCAGAGCTGCCTGTGTGATGCGATCGGTACGGGGTGATAAGCTGGCACCATCAACGAAGGGCTCAGCACCCAGAAGGAACTCAATGACGGCGTCATCAATATCAGACTGTGCTTGCACCAGGTCACCAGGGGCGACCACCAGATCAACGACTCGCACCCCAAAGGCAACGCGAGTGATAGGGAAGCTGTTGACAAAGGTTCCCAGCGGTCGCCTGGATGCGAGTCCCAGAATGTCCTTCTCAACCGCAGCCTTGACCTCCAGAAGCTGTGCAGGTGTGGGTATTCCATCAGGCTGACTCGCTGACTCGCTGAACAAATCGACATGCCCTGGGATGGCTCCGGTGTATGGATAGAGGTTGATGATACTGACTGGTTCTTCACCCCAGAGCTCATAGTCGACTACAGCGCCACCCTGGGCTCGTTTGCCGAACTGATCAACGACTCGCTGACGATAAGCTTCCTCAGTCTCTCCGTCAGCTCCTGTGACACTGGTGGAGACCACAACAGCAACTCTCGAGACGTTGGGCAGCGGGTTGGCGAAGGTGACCTCAGAAGCGTCGGCCAGGTTGCCTATGACACCCGAGCCGTCACCACCTTGCTGGTCTGAGGCTGCGATGACGGTGACCTGTTTGGTCGGCGCATCGAGCAGGATGGTGGTCAGGGTCAGATAAGTCACCCCATTGTTGGCGTTCACCAGTTGCGAGCCTGCTGGCAGGTTACCCGCTTGAATGGTGACTGTCACCTCGATCAGGAGTTCAGCGCTGACAGCTGCTACAGGATCACCTGCATTAATCAAGCGACCCCAGGCGACGAGTGGATTGATCACCTTGCCATTGATCAGGGTGTCACCGAAGAACGCATTCTCGACGAAGATCTGCAGAAACATGAAGCCGGCATATTTGTAGAGTAAAATGAACACCGCCGCGAGCGTCTTGGCGACTATTCGGAGGAACGACTTCGGCAGGAATGGAATGGTCTGGCCGAGAGTGGCCTCAAGCGACGCGATGATGTCGTCGTTGATTTCTTGAGTTGTTGGAGTATCTAAGTTCATGCGTCCGCCTTCCAGTTTTCAGTGAACTCGAATTGAGACTCGACGCCCTGGGCCTCTATATTTACGACAATTTTGATTCTATTCAAGGCGGGAATACTGACAGCCACCTCAACAGATGAGGCGATGTTCTTATTCAGGAAGACAGCCAGATCACTATTGGCTGCGTCCTCAATGCGGAGCAGGTTGGCCGAGATCGCTGGAATTGAACGCAACAGAAATTGAGTCTTGCTGATGAGTTTGAAATCAATATCAGTCTCGAGCAGGTTGCCCCAGTATCCTCGTTGTGAATCCTGAGAGCCGTCATCATCTTCATTGCCACCGAACAGGCAGAGATAAGCCAGGTTCTGGAGGCCACCCACCATCTCGACGATCCCATCGGTGACGCTGATGTCACCATCGTTGTCAGTCTGGAACAGGTGGGCATCGCCCTGTTGAATATCGAGCATCAGCTCACTCCTCCCATGGTGCCGGTCACGTTATCACCACCGGCTTGCATGGAGCCATTGCCGTGAGTATGTGTGTCCCAGTCCTTGCCGTTGATCGTGACGCTGCCGTTAGGCAACAGAATGAACTCGGCCCCGCCTTCATTGGTTATAGTGACAGTCCCGTCCTGCTCCATGTAAAATGAGCTTACGATCACACCGTCAATGTTTCGAGCATATATTCGCTTTTCGCCAGGTTTGGCAATGCCTGGATTTTTCGGATCAATGTAGCCCACCGCAGCGAACGCACCCGTCTGCTCCACCTCGACCGCTGCAGGGATATCTTGAGGCAATGGCTGCGAGTCATCACCTGAATCAGCGCAGTGGACCGGTGTCACAATATCGCCACCACCCTTGTCACACTTGACCTTAGCGGCTTTCTCGTCGTTGATGTCTACTCGTTCAAAGCTGAGGACTCGTCCTAGCCATCCCATGGAAGACCCTCCGGAAGTTCACCACTGAATGCACCAGGGAGCACCAGATCAAGGATCGCTGTTTCGGCCCTTGCTGACCGCTGCAATGTCACATTCCTGATAAGGAATTCATAGTCTTCGTAAATCATAGCGCTTGGATCAAACACTGTCACTGTGGTGTTCTCACGCCAAAGATTGTCACCATCCTGTTCATTGCGCCAGGTGCTCACTTCTGCGACATATGAGACCGCATTGCCAAACATCCGCCCTGCTTTGGTCAGCGCTGCAGCTTCGAGATCTGCGGTCAGTGTATCAGACACTTTGAACACCGTCGGCCTCAAGCGCTCCCGAAGTCGACCATTCTGGACGATCCATGAGTCTCCAACTGAGCCCACACTAACGGGCTGCAGTGCGGTCAGGTGGCTATAATATTCCTGCGGCTTGAATGTCGGCGTGATGCTGACGAGAGGACTTGATCCTTCTGTCAGACGGGCGACCGGATTACCTGGAGTGACTGAGCGCCTGAACAGCAGCTTCCCGGCTGGGGTGCTGCTGATGACAAAATTACGTTGAACGGCAAGCTTGGCTAAAAATACTATGATTTTTTCAGTTGGTGTGATGGCTACACTCTCGAACACTGAGCCGGCGTTGCCGCCTTCAATCTCGACCTCAATGCCGAAAGGCTCCGCCAGACTGGTCGCAATTTTTGCTATATCCAAACCATCGAACTGGAGCGGATAAGCACCAGGAGGAGGAGGGCAGTCCTGGAGGCTTCCTGGCAGCGAGTAGCCGTTCACCCCAACAGTCGCTTTGTTTGGGGTGCTGATTGGCTTCACATCGAGCAACACCCCTCTAAGCAGCTGATCTGATCCCAGAGTGATGTTGATATCTTTATACTCAAACGGCTTGAATAACTCCCTGAACTCTCGGTTGTTGAACTCAAAGGGTGCTTGAAAACTGAAAGTTGAGAGGGTATCTATACCACTGAACAGGGTCATTGATTCCCAGAACCGAAAGCGCTGACCATCAATGATGATAGCCAGTTCATTCTGATCGACAGCTTCAGACTCCTGGGTCTGGTTGGTTGGCGCACCGATCTCAGGTGGGATGATAAGGACGGTACCCGGCTGGAGAGGTTCAGTGAAACCTGGGTTCGCGCTGGCTATGTTTCCAGACTGGGTCTCAACACCGTACTGCTTCCGAGAGATGATCCCAAATGTGTCCCCATTAACAACAGTATAGGCACTCATGACTAGACATAATACAGCATGACAGTGCCAGCCTCGATCTCGAGGATGCCAGGGAAGCCGCCCAGGTTGTTGCTATCGATGATGAAGTTGAGCGTCTCGTCGTCAATATTACCATAAAATTCAGCGGCGAACTCAATGATCGTCATGGCCGACGTGATCAGGATGCTGCGCTCCTGCTTGAGGGTAAACGAGATTTGAATCAGAAAACCGACAGCCTGCGAGAGTGCCTTCTGCATCTTCTGGTAAGCAGCACCGGTATCGATCTCACCCAGGGACTCATAGTTCTGATCACGCCAGTCCACCCACTCCTCGAACTGGGTGACGAGCTGATCAGCTGCCTCGATGGCCTGGGTTGCAGTATCGAACTGGTTGTTGACAACCGATAAAATCGCCCCGCTCAAGTAGCCGGCAGTGAAGGTGTCATCAGCATGGAAGTCGTTCGAGTTCTTATTGTTCGCATCAGGTGAGTAGATGTTGAACACACCCTCGACGTTCTTGATGGTGAGGTCGGCCAGGTTTTTATAGGCATCAAGTCTAGCATTAATCCGAGCGAAGGCTCGAGCTGGTGATTGTACCAGGAGCACCATCTGCTGGATCATGGTGAGCGGTGTCAGAATCAACACATCGATCGCAGTGGCGATACTGTCAAAGATGGCGTTGAATTGCTTCTGGACTGCTGTCGTCACATCAGCAACGGCTTGAAGTCTTGCCTTTGTGGAGTCGATCAAATTTCTCAAGCGACCCAGGGCAGTCACCTGTTTGGGGACGCTCGTCAGGTCGGTGTCGGCCTCATAGTCCAAGGCTGCAGCATCATTGAACTCATCGAGGGTAGAGACCACACCATCAGACGGGGACTCCTGTACGGTTGGGAACAGGACCTCGATGGTCTCCCAGAACGCGACGGTGATAAGGGTCTGATTCGCGGCCGACCTAAGAGGGTCCACTCTCGAGATAACACCGAAGGGGACGACATTGACCGGACCATAGAACGGGTGCTCAAGAACACCGAGACCCTTCTCGCCGAGCAATGACATGAAGCTGTCAGCCTCGAGGTCGTGATCGTTTCCAGAGAAGATGCAACGCAGTGGATACCTGCGGCCAGTCTTGCCCAGATCCTGGACGAAGGTGCCATCGGCATCAGGGAAGTCATAGGCGCTCGTCCGCTTGGTGATCTCGAGACTGACATCCTCGAAGATGAAGGTCTGGCGAACGCCTGACGGCCCTGTATAGGCAGCCTCTCTGATACGATCTTCCCAAGGCATCAGAACGATCCGGTCTGGATGAGCGTGACGTTGCCGGCTTTGCGATCAGTTGGCTCTTTGGTAACTTCAGCTTTGCCACTTTCGTCACGGATGGTCAGCTCAGATCGACTGACACTGTCGCCACCTCCGCTGACCGTTTGAGGGTTTTCCCTCAGTCGTGGCTGATCCTCTCGACTACTTGTAGGGAATTCAGGAGCCGCAAAAGTTGCCCCCAGAACTGAGACCCCTTTGCTAAGTTTGCTTATTAATCCCTCAGCAAGAGCCAGCAGTATGTCGAGCTGAAATCTGATAACATCAATTACAAACTGAAAAGCTGTTTTCAACGGCCCCGGCAACTTCTCCCAGAGTCGAGCGAAGGTGTCACTTATAAGCCCGACAAAGATCATAAACTCATCAAATTCTTTTCGCACACCAATGAATAGAGCGTTAAAAAACGTCTTAATTTTACCCCATTGATCCATAATGAACAAAGCACTAGCCACCAGAGCCCCGATGGGGCCGCCTACAATGAACGCTATTGCTCCGCCCAGGATCTTAAGCCAAAGCGGTGCTGATCTGAACATGTCAACCACGTCATCCCAAAAAATGACAAGTGTCGTGAGAGCTGCGATGAGAGCAATGACTCCTACAATGATCAAGCCGACTGGGTTCATTGTCATAAGTAGGTTGACGATCACCAACACTGCAGTCAGAGCCTTGAGGGCTATCACCAGACCGAACACCCACTTGGCAACGGTGAACAATCGCTTGCCCCATTTGATGATGTTCTGGAAATTTTTGCCAACATCTCTGGCAAAAGCGAGCACATCTTCAGAGATAGAATCCCGATTGGCAATCGTCCAGTCCCTCACCGCGTTGGCTGCCTGGGTGAGCAATGGCAACAGTGGCGCAATTACCTGATTGCGGAAACCTTTGAGAGCGTTCATCGTTGTCAGCATCTGGTCATTAAATGCCTCAGATGCATCGGTCATCTCTTTGGTGATGTTCCCGTTCTCACGTTGAACCAAGGCCAGGCGCTCGAACTCTTTAGATCCTAATCCAGCCAACAGGACGAGGCCCTTAGCTGAGCGGCCACCGGCAGCATTGGCCAGAGCCAGCTTGTCCTGGGCGCCAGCTGTGTTCTCAATGCCTTTGATCAATAATTTGAATGCAGTCGCGTTATCCTTAGCCAGCAATATTTGCTTGAGGAGCTCAGGGTTGGACTTTCTGAGCAACGTGACCATCGAACCAGTCCCAGCACGAGCCTCACCAACACGCTTGGTGAACTGCTCCAGGGCTTTGTCGAATTGTTCTGTGGACTGTCCCGCAATGCCCGCAGCGAATCTGTACTCCTGCAGGCGTTCAATGTCGAAGTCGAGTAACCTCGACGTCTTCGCAAGGAGGTCGGCCTCTTTGGTCAACCCCCTGACTGCCAGGGCTAATAATCCCACAGCAATGGTGACGCCTTTGAGGGTCGCCAGGGCGCCTCGTTTCATGGCGCCGCCGATCTTATTCACAACACGATTGACACGCTTGAGACCGACCAACATGCCCCGGGTGAACTTGCTGACGCGGGTCTGCATCTTCCGAACGGGTCCAGTGACTTTGTCCACTGCCTCGAATATAGCCTCGATTGAGAACCGTGTCGCCATCACTTTCCCTTGCTGCCGGTGCGTTCCAGGAGACTTGCCCTGATACCGCGATAGAAGAACCTTATCTGATGACCCTTCAAGGTCAAAGGGTCAGGCAGGCTCCCATAATCCAGACAAATCTGCAGAAACATCTCATGGTGCACCTCCAGATAGGTGTGCTGAGGCTTCTGTGTTTCCTTGTCAAGCGGGTGCTTCCAGTCCCTGCCATAGCGATATAACGGCGAACGAACTGGAACTAATCTAAAAAAAGCGAAACAATTGCCGACATGACCTTGTAGTCAGTCCCTATGACATTGGAAAAAACTGCGCCCGGCTTCTTGGTCATATCAGCCATGATGGCGTGCATCTTCGCAACGTTGTGGCCTTCTTTTTTGGTGTCGGTCGACATGAACGAGGAGCCGCCTGGCTCATAGAAGGTGATGCTGTCCGCTTGGATCTTTGGACTGCGTGGGAAGCGGATGAACTTAGGTTCGCCCTTCTCGGTGATCACCAGATGGCCTTCTTTAATGTATCGAACAATCTTGTGTTTGCCTTCTTTGAACGCCTTCAGGTCCTCGACATCCATCCGATCTTCATCGAGATCAAGATCCATCAGTTCAACGAAGCGATCGAAGTCAGCGTCGGCTGACTCCTGGTCGACGACTTTCTCGTCATTTTCGTTTTCTGTCATTGTATTGCATCCCTTGAATAAATGCTACGCACCTGGCTCGATGGTCCAGGCCTCCCGGCGAACCGGGCAAAGGTGGGATGCTACCGCGCAGCGTGTGAACACCCCTGTCAAAGTTATTGTTTGGTGAGTTCGCCAGGTCCCATCAATCCGAAGGATGCGATCCCGTTCGCGCTAGAATAGGACAGCTCACCAGTGATGATGGCCGAACCTTGCCAGGTGTCGCCTGAGGCATAGGTAACATTGACGGGGACAAAGTCGTTGCCGTTGGAGATGTCCTGCAGGAACTGCTGGTCCCCACGATCGTCATCAACAGACACCGCAATAGAATCAATGTTGAGCGGGACGCGGCTCTTGATGATACGAGCACTGCCATCACCGTTTGACACAACTTCGTTCTCAGTGCCTCCGAGCTTCCGGCCTGAGTCATTATCTGCGGGAACCGCAAAAACACGACCCGCGATAATAAGATCTAATACTGAGCCAGCTACGACAGCCATGATATACCCCTTAAGGTGAGCGGTTTATCCGCCGAAGAAAAACCCGAACTTCAGATCGATGGAGGTGATGTTTGTGTTGCCAGATAACTGAACAGTGACGCCTAAGTTCAGACGCTTGGGATTGCCGCCGTCAATCTCTGCCGTGATGCTTTCCTTAGCAGTCGTTGGATCGCTGATAATCGCAGCCAGTCCCAGGCTGTCGATGATCGCAGCCAGAGCAGCCTTAGCCGTCTTAGGATATTTAGCGGTTGGGTTGTTGGTCGGATCACCATCAGGAAGCAACGGAGCGCCATCCCATTCAGGCGAACTGAACTCAAGATTGACATTGAAGATGATATTTTGCAGACGAACGATGTCGACGACATAACGGTAGGCCGGATTAGCGTCACCATCAGGATGGAACATGGTGATGGTGTCACCGACAACCATGACGCCGTTCTTCTTGGTGACGGTCGAGCTGCCGCCCTTGACGGCTGCGTCACGCTCGGGATAGGTCCACTGTTCGCCATCAGTGCCTGGCTCAATGGTGTCAACGATCTGGGAACCATAGTCATGTGGCGGGTTCTCGTTAGCCAGTACAACATCGCGAGCAAGCTGACGAGCAGCCACGACGAAGGGAAGGTCCACAGAACCAACGCCAGCGAGTTGAGAGTTGACGCGGTCAGTCTTACGAGCATCAGTGACGACGATCGCAGTGGCCTGGTCGGCCTCATTGTTGCCGGTGAAGGCAACGAGTGGGTTGTGTGAGAGTTCGCCCCAGCGACCTTCACCAAAAACGCGATACTTCTCGAGGTTGGTGGTGTCAGCAATGTCCAGACAATTGAGGATCATCGTCTCCCAGACACCACCCATCAGAGCCAGAGCATCGTCGAGGTCAGTCGGGTTGACGGTGCCACCGACAGGTTGAGTGAATGCGAACGAGTTGCCAATGGTCAGATCACCGAGGACCTGGATGCTGATATCGTTGGCGCTGATGCCTTTCCATTTGGAGGTGACGTCGAGCTTGGTGCCTGCATTGTCAACAGTAGTGACCGGCGACTCGAGCACTGCATCAATGGCGACTTTCATTTTCGCGACAACATCGGCAATGTTGTCACCGACTATAATGCTGAAGGCCTGGGATAATACTCCACCAACGCGGAGCTGATAAGTTGAATTCTCAGTAGGGGCGACCGTCGGAGTGATATCACCAGCGGATGCTGTCGCGGCGGCGCCTTCTTGGAGGGGGAAGATCGTCATCGGGATGGTGCCGATGCCGTCGCCATTGTCTGGCAGAAGTTTGCGTGATGCAAGATGAACAGGAGAGCCAAACCCGTACAGATTCGCCACAGCAATGGAGCTAGTGAAGATGGCTTTTGCTGATGGATAGACGATCGCGCTGGAGCCCTGGCCGAACACAGCAATCCGCTGAGGCAGGAACTGAACACGACCGGCTCGCAAGTTTACAAATTCGACATCGATGCCGAGGACGCGAGCAATGACTGAGGCTGATACACCCATGATGGAGCTCCTAGGGGGCGAAGTCGACTAGATAATCGAAGTAAATCTCGCCGGTTTCCTTGCGTAAAAATTGAATTGCGATTTCTTCGAGCGTCTCAGGTGTGATCTGAGGACTGAACTCGTTGAAGCTGACAAGCACCGCGATCCGTGAGGCCACTATCTGCTGAACCTGCTGTGCGTCAAGCTCTGGTTGAAAAGCCTGTGCGCTCTGTGGCCACCGGTCCCCTACCACTCCGTTCATCTGGAGCCGTATGTTTTCAGGCGCCATGATGAAGTTGCGAACGAACCGAGTGGCACGATCGCGAGTAAGTGCAGCATCCAGATCACCAGGGACATGGCCGGTTGCTGTCTTATGCGCTACACCTAGAGCGTAGGTGTCAACATTAAAAACGGACTGTGATGTCTGTCGAGAGTGAGCATCGCTACTGCTTTTATCAAAGTTTGAATTGTCAAACCATACATTGACAATCGGAGTCTTGTCGTCGCCGACCTTCCAGTCGCGCCACTCTTCCCAAGGATTCATGCGTTCGATGAATACACGCAAGGCCCACTCTGTCGGATCTGGTTCGCCTGCTGCCAGGATGACCTGATTGTCAGCGTTCTGCTTGATAATAGCCGCGATCTGATCGCGAACGATCTCGACATTGTCCTGTTTGGTGATGAGGGTGTCGACGAGTTTGGTGACTGCCATCAGATTGATCCATCCCTGTATCGAAGCTCAACCGCATCAGCCCAGCCGTCATTGCTGGAACCCGTAAAACGCCGGCTTTCGATTGTAACTCTCGCTACAACAGCGCCCACAGGGATCTGATCGGTGAATTGTCTCAATAGAAATTTGGTCGTAAAGTCTCGATCTTGTACTGTCAACGGGCCTATTTGAAAAGTACCAAGAGATATGTCACCAATGTCACGCCAATCCACAATGACAGCCGGTTTGTCGTTACCATCATCAAATCCACCTAGCCACGCCGAAAGGCAACAGACAACCATCTCACCAGGAACTGCAAAGTCTTTTTGCATCTCACTGACTATATTGTTGCCACCATAGCTATAATTTGAGTCACCATAAGGAGGAGGTCGATCGTTGGGAACAGCTCGAAGATCATCATCGACCATGCTGCCCGTGATAACAGTCCAGCCGTCAGCAACTGTAATCACATCGCCGTCATAGATCAGTGTTTGTGTCACATTGGCACCAGCATCGATCTCTAAAACAAGCCCGTCAACATAGCCGTCATTATTGCCAGCTACAAATCGCGTCATTGTTATTGTCACTCGCGCACTAACTGTGCCTACTGGTATAATTCCAAACGACTCACGTAATAGAAAATTAGTAACATCACCGCGTTCATCAGCAAGGACAGGCTTGAGTCTTTCTTCACCCAACCGATTGTCACCAACATCGCGCCATTCAATCTCAATCTCACTGTTGTCGTCTTGATTCCCAAAACCACCAAGCCAGCCGCTCAATCTGAACGGCACATTGTCGAAAGGAATCTCAATATCACGATGCATTACCGCTGAAACACTGGTGTCGCCAAATAAATATAATGAATTTGTGTAAGGGGCGACCCGGTTGTCTCCAGCTATGGGGTTTTCAATACCACTGTCAGAAAACAAACCAGAGTCAATTGTCCATTCGCTAACACCTACAACATCACCGTCATATAATAATATCAAAGCCGCAGGGGTTGGGGTTGGTGGTTTTACAACAACACCAGCGTCGACACCTACCGCTACAACGCGAGCTCGAACTCCTGGATCAAGTGTCATCATAGATCTCAAGCAACAAAGTGATCATGCCGAGAGCTCCGTCGGGATTGCCTTGCTGAACTTTAAATGTCCCAGGTGTCCCATTGATGTCATTGAACTTGACGATCCAGGGGTCGCTGTTTTCTTCCGGGATGTTGATCGGTAGCTTCCCGGCAAAGGGTGCATGATCAAGGAGGGTCTGGGTGTGGAGAGCCACAGAAGCGAAGCGTCCGCTCACTGCCTGGCCGGTGTCCGGGTCGATCAGCTGAGCGATGTCATTGCTGAAGCCATACAAGAACGGCTCAAGATCCCCGAGCGTGTTGCCGGCTGGGTCGGTGATCTGGATCAACCAACGAAAGCCCTCGACATCCTGCTCAAGGATGAACTTGTTGTCAGCCTTGGCCTGGTTACGAAGACCTGCCATCGTTTAGTTTTCTATAATATGACCGGAGTCGATGAGCCTGTCGAAAGTCGCTTTTTGCGATGCTTTCCGCGTCTTCTCATCGGTAGGCTTGCCGATCGCGTCGACCTTTTTGCCTTCGGGCATGTCTCTGACTTCAATGCCTTCACCTGGGCCAATGTTACCCTTGCGGCAACTGATAGACTTGCCGGCTGCAACAGTGAACGGTGGCTTCTTGACTTTTTTGGCTTTGGGTTTTTTGTCGGCTTCTTTCTGGCCCGCTTCAGCTTCAGCAGCTGCGTCAGCAATCTCAGCCTTCTTGGCGTCAATCTGCGATTGTAAGTCACCGACACTGAGGCGACGATCGAGCTCAATACCCAGCTCGCGACCTTCAGTCTCGAGCGCGAGCTTCTGCTCGTCCTCGCTTGGACCCTGCTCAGCGCCAGGCGCTGGAGGTGGTGGAGGTGTGGTGGTCTTTTTAGTATTCTTTTTTGCAGTCATTGCATCCCCTTAGGCGTTCACTAACAAAGCCCCGCACCATAGATGCGAGGCTTTGATTCTCCAGACCGGGAGAAGTTAAGGTTCTGTATCGATACAGCCGTAGGTGTCGATCGCAGTGGGGATCAACAGTGGGCGAGAGCCCACACCGACGAACATCTGCTCGCCGTCATCGCTCAGCCAGGCGTTGGTGAACAGGTCGAGACGACCACCACTGTCGCTGATGCGAGGAGGAAGGAAGCGAAGGACGCGGCTGTCAGGATCAACAAACTTAGGGATGAGCCCGAAGGTTGCGTCCATACGACCGGTGGACGACCGAACAACAACCTTGTCACCTGGGATGTATTGAGTCTTCACACCCGTCTGGGCATTCTTGAAGCGGCCACCATAGGTCCAGATCTCATAACGATAGTTAGCGATCTCGATGGAGCCTCGGAAGTTGCCGCCGTTGCCGTTCATCACCATGGGCGCGATGGCGCCCTGATCGATGCGACGATTATCCAGACGTGCTTTGACTTCGGCATCGCGCAAGAAGTTCTCATATGAAGTGCCGCCCATGAGGAGCTGGTTCGGGTCTTCGAGGCCATCGTTGCGGATGACTTCAGCCACATTGTTGATGTCCAGGAGCGGATCAGCAGAAGCGCCAGACCAAGCGTTCGCCACTGTTGGGAAGTGGGTCGCCTTGGGGCTGAAGTTGACGGTATACAGTGCAACGCCAGCGCTGTCAGTCAGGGTGATGGTGCCAGTGGTAAGAACCTGGCCAGCCTGCTGCTCGATGGCACGGATGATCTTGTTCTGCATTTTGCGGAACAATTTGAACGAGCGAACCACGGCCTTGGCCTGGAAGTCGTTGCTTGCAAAAGGGTTTTGACCAGCGTCACGCTTCAGCAGGTCGAAAGCGTTCAGAGCGCCAGCTTCCTTATGGATTGGCGGCTTGAGTGACTTGTTGGTGTAGATGTCGGCAGCGTTCAAGCGATAGCCGGCAGAGATGTCCTGGATGACAATGGAGACGTCTTCATCAGAGCGCTCAATGTCGATCTCGACTTCCTCAGATGAGTGGAAGTTCTCAGGAGGAGACTCGAACAGACCTGTCAAAAACAGGGTCGTGGAGCCCATTGAAATATAGGCGCGAAGCATTCGCTTAGTGGTTGCGTCGGACACGATGGAGCTCCTGTGGGTTGCTGCTAAAACTGCTTAAGGTTGGTTATCTTGGATATTCAATTCTTGGACGTTAAGCGCGACGATGTCATAGTCGCGAAGCTCATCAATGACAGCGGCGTCGACATTGCTGTCATCTTGATCAGCGTCGATGACAAGCTTCTCTTTGCGGACATCACCGGAAACCATAGCCCGGATGGCTGAGTCGCCAGCACCTGTAGAGGTGACCTGGTAGGTGAGTACGACCTTGGGGATACCGTTCTCATTAGTGACGCCGCCCTTAGCGAACAGGACCAGCTTGAGCGAAACAGAGTCACGAGCCAGAATGGTCCCCGCAAGAATAACATCAGCACCGGCCAGAGTCAGCAGCTCGTCACGGAACTCAGCATCCTTGAGGATGACGTTGCTGTTGTTGATATTGGTGATCACTGGGTCGCTCATGATTGAACTCCGGGTTAATAATAAGAATTATTTTGCTTCGACTTCAATGCCGAGGGCAGCTTCGACCTGGTCGGCCACTGCCTCAGCGGCAATGTCATCTTTAGATTTTTTGGATTTTACACCAGGCTTGGCAACGGGGTTGCCGTCTGCGTCGAGTTCACCTTCGCCACCTTCTGCGCTAGTGCCGCCGTCAGCGCCGTCAGCGCCGTCAGTATTGTCACCCTCACGGGCAGCGATCTGAGCTTTCTTCATTGAAGCCGCCTGGTGGGTAGCTTGAGCAACAGCATCACACTCGTCACCATCTTTGATGGCTTTCAGAGCTGAGACATTATCGCCAGAACCTTCAGCAAGGATGAGGTGAGCGCTTACACGCTTACGCTCAGCAGTTGCACCAGCTTTATGCCCTTGGGCAAGCATGGCCGCATGGAGTGCTGGGTGTTTTGCTAAAAGTTCGGCTTCGTCCATGATACTAGCTCCTGTTTTTGCGGTGCTTTTCTTGACTGGTGGTGATGGTGCAGGTTCGGAAGTTGAAGATTCAACCCCATCGATCATACCCTTTTTAACAGCTTCGTCAGCCAGTACAAGGCCGCCTTTGCCAAAATCAGCATTGACCTTTTCTGCCGTTATATTGCGGCCTGCAGCGATTGCACCAACAAACTTGTCATGAAGCGCATCCAGTTCAGCGACGATGACCTTCTTGCCTTCATCGGTGGTGACGTCTGGGGCCTTATTGGGGGCCTTGGAGCTGGTGATGATAGTCTCGTTCTGATTGGTTCTGAAGTTCATCACCACGCCAACAGAGCCGATCCTGGCGGCGTCGTTGTTCGCCACGACTTCGTCAGCCTGTGAGGCCAGCCCGAAAGCTGCAGAAGCCCCTAGATCGTTGATGATTGCCCGGGTGGGTTTGCTGCTGGTCCTGATGGCACTCATGGCGCCAAACATTCCCGCCGTTTGACCGCCAGGGCTGTCGATTTGGAAGTCAATAGATTCAATATTGTCGTCAGCTTCAGCGACCGCGATCGCCTCAATGATCTCTGAGTAAGTGGTGTTACCGCCGCCAAACAGGAAGGCCAAAAAGTTCGGGGCCTTGGTGAGAACGCCGTCGATGTTGATCTGAGCGACGTTCCCAGATACTTTCAACAGGCGTGAGGTGCCAGATTCAACCTGAACGCGAGCCTCCATTGTAGCGATCTGTTCAGCATTGGGGGTCATCCCAGCGATAAACATCCGCTCCAGAATTGCAAAAATAGACTGCTCGATTAGCCACATGATGTGATTCCTTATATCCTAGCGGTGATTTATGTCAAAGGGTCTTGACCTTGGAGATGTTCGGGTTGAGGTTCGCCGCGCCGATCTTCCTGGTACGTCCGAGCCCTGGCTGATCGAGAGGGAAGCTGTCGAAGTCGATGCCGTTGGGATCAGTGACATCATTGCCGCCATCATCGCCACCTGTGATTGTGTCCACACGGATGAATGCGCCGCTGATATTACAATATGACCATCTGCTGTAGCGGTTTACCGGTCCAATATCAGCAGGCACAGTGATCTGATAAGTGGTGGCCGCTACACTTGGGTTGTTCTCAGTGACTGCGTTGGTACTGCCAAGGGTCTGTATGGGATTAACCACAGCAAAAATAGCGCCCGACAGCCAGATGACCTCAGAGTCACCAACCGCTGCCTCTTTGTGGTTGTTAACACTCCAGGCCTCATCCATGCGGCAGATACCACCGGCCGACATTTGCACAACTATGGCGATGTCAGTCAGACCGCCGAGCTTGAACGTGCCGTCATCTGAACCCCTGCGTATGATAGTGGCACCCGCTGATGCTGAGTTCGCTGTCGCGCTAATATCAAAGGCGCCGTTGCAAGGGATGGTGATACCACCCAGATCAATGTCACCAAGCGTCTCAACCAGCAAGCTGCCGGTTTCAAATGCATCAGCGCCAGAGACATCAAGCTTATTCTCACCGACAAAATCAGCCTCATAGACAGTTGTTGCGTTGGTGGTAAAAAGCGATCCCGTGATAATCAATTGACCATTTCTAGTTGTCAGGGCAGCACTACCTACATTCATAGACTCGCACAAAAGAATACCGCGAATATTTCCCACTGCAGGGCCGCCGCTAATCCATTGATTAAACTGACCGCCGTTGATCCAAATATTTCCTGCAAACAAATCGAACGCAACACCACTATCAATCTGAGCACCACCCAGATCAACATTACCGTCAAACTGGTCACCGTCTAAAGTTAGACGCACACGATTGAGAGCAGTCGTTACAAAATTAATCTCATCCATCTGATCAAAATTACAATCTGTGATTTGTTGCTGCGCTCCGTTATCAGTAATGGTATAGGTGCCACCAGCAGCCTTGCATACATCCATGTAATTACGTCCGGTCATCTTGTATATATTGTCAGGAGTAAACTTTCTATTATGACGAGTTTTGAAATCATCGTTTCGCATCTCAAAAGTTACGCCCTGATTACCGAAACCATAAATAATATCATTAGAATCCCAAGCATTGCCAGTCTGTGTTGATCTGTAATCAATGCCAAGTCCGATATACATTGAACTACCAGCAGAACTATCTTGAATAAAAATTGCTGGTGTGATGCCGTTACGCTGCCCGTTAACTTGGAACTTAAACCCGGACGCTGTCCATGATCCTGCGTCCTGATCAAAACCATTTAAACAAATAAAGTCAACAGACTGCACTATAGTACTGACAATTCCTACCTGCATATCAACATCCAAAACGCTCGGCGTATTCCATGTGCAAGCCCCGAGTGAGTTGGCATCAAAGATAGCCTTGTCCAAAACACCGGGCGCAGTGGTATCATTAGTACCGCCTGTCGTTGTTGACCATACCGTGTCATCCAATGAGTTATGAGCGCCAACTGAAATATTAAATTTATCCATTAGATACCCCACTTATCCAATAAATATGTCTCTACGTCTGCTCGCTCACTAGCATCACTATAGTATAAATGTTCGCCAATTTTACCGAGCATATTATTTGTCGGGTGAGATAAAAGAAATGAGGTTATAGTATCTGCAACCTCAGCAGAATATGCATTACTATCAATTGAAACACCATCCACCCATACCTCAGACGTTGTGCCCGTTAGGTGCAGTGTCATCAATTGCGGGACGGCTGTTTTAGTTGCAAGCATTTTCCATGGCTCGGCACTTGTTGGTGCTATCCCTCTGTTCATCCCGTCTAATCCGGGTACTCCGCCAATTAAGTTATATCGGTAATCGCCAGAAACATCATCCGGGTCAAATATAAATGACCACAGTAATTCGTCACCGGCGAATAATGGTATGCTTAAGCCGCTGGCCATCATCCAGTCGCCCGTTCCATTAAAATAAATAGTGTTGAGAGAATTAATAGTTGTTGTACCTGTCTTTGGTTGAGATGACCCAGTAGCCTGAACATAATGATGACCGCTCCCAGACTTATCATCGAGCTGCGATACATCACCGCCTGATTCCGTTATAGTTGATGCATCACTTGAGTCATACCATGCAAGCAATGATGTCATGTCATCAGGAGTCCAAGCAATTGGTGGATCGAATGGCCCACCGTTAGCAATAACCTCCTCCCATGTGTGCAGTAGATTTGCAGCATTCCACTGCGTTATGCAAGTATCATGGTCCAGTACCGTTTCAGAGTCGCCACAATCGGCGCATTCGATCACGTCCAGATCGGTACCCTCGTCTTGATGTTGACGAGGCACAGATGCAGATCCGCAATCGCAAGGGTTTCGGATATCAGAAACAATGGTAAGAGCCATTTGTTACACCTTACTGACGAGTGACTTCGGCGTCCGTTGAACCACTGAGTTGATTCGGGAGAGCCCGAGCCCAAAGAGTGCTCGGAATTCCAGCCCAATTGTAGAATCCGTCAGGCCCTGACTTCAATGTATGACCGGTAAGATCTCCATCTGCAGGTTTAGCGACAGCTTCTTTGACGAGCTGTTTATATTTTGACTGGTTAGTGATCAAACCGTTCACAGCAGCCGCGCTGACATCGGTCCATTCATCATTGAGTAAGGTGACAGTGACAGAATCAGCCATTGCTCAGGTTCTCCTCGATATCATCCAGGCGATCGAGCACCGCTTCGATGGCGGCGGCAGTGTTACCTGAGGCCACAGAGTTGTTGAATTGTTTATCAAACTCAGCGAGCGGCTCCTTCGCCTCAGCGATGAGTTCGTTCTCTCGTTTGATCCGCTTGATGTTTCTGCGAAATTTGGTCCCAGTCAACTCACGACTGGCCTTTTCGTTGTCGATCCAGCCACGGTCCACCATGATCTCATAGCCCTGAGCCTGCTTCTTGATGTCGGTCGATGGCTTAATCTGACCAGACCAGTCACCGGTGAGCCATGCATCAAACACATCACGCTTGAGTGGATCGACCCAAGCCTCGAGAAATCCGGGGGCTTTGATCTTATTGATCAGGACTGAACTGATGAACCAGTCTGTCCAGATGGGTCGATTGAAATCAGCGCCAAAAGCGCCGCGGACCATGTTCAGATACATCTTGAACTCGTTGGTTGCGGACTGGCTGGCTGAAAAACTTTTATTGAATGACAGCTCCAGGATCTCCGGAGGCATCTCGATCCCCCAGGCGATGGCCCGGATGACCGCACTCTCGAAGGCTGCGACATCGATGTCAGCTGTACTGCTCTGGAACGCGACCGGTTTCTCGCCATGTTGCAGCTCCTCGAAGACGATCCCCGGGAACTGACTGGCCATGTTGTAGGTTCTGGGTGAGACCTTCCCGTCGTCGGTGATGACCGCCTTGCTCCCTCGCACCGCCCCGCCAGTCACTGGGAGTGAACTCATCTTGTCCTGATCCTTCTGGATGAACATGGCGAGCATGGAGTTGACGACCGCTTTGCGCTGTGCGCTATCCCGATAGCGATCGATCTCTTGAAGTGAACTCAATATCAATGACAGCAACGGCTGACCTCGAACAGCATTATGACGCTTGTCTGTACCGTAAAGCAGCCAGGCCAGACGTCGTCCTGAACGACCGACCGCAGCTTGTCGCTTGCTGGTCCCGTCAGCTTGGGTGATCCAGTAGGCCACTTGGCGGCCGCGCCTGTCGAGCTCCACACCCTCGACGATCCGGTGGCCCTGTATCAGATCAACATCGCCCATGATGGGCGATTGCACAGCTTCGCCACTAATCAATTGAATGTTGTTAAGTTTGAACTTGGCGGAGGGTCTCTGGATGCACAGGACATCACCGGCAACCAGTGACTCACGTCGAGCAGCCCGTTGGATGGCCCCGAAGTTGTGAGCCTGTTCATAGTCGCAGACCATAGGATCAGAACCCCACAGCATGAAGCGATCCTCGACACCTTCGGACCAGTCCTGGAGCTCCTCCTCACCCATGCCCACCAGCTCAGAGACCGGTATGCATTCAAACTGCAGACCGGTGTTGATTTCATTGGTGATCAGACGGCGGATGATGCCCCGAGCGTAGAGGTTTGTATTGAACAGCTGAGCCGACCGGGCCCTCAATGTCCAATAGTCAATAATCTGTAGCTGAGTGATCCCGAAGCTGCCGGGGTATTTGTCGCCATTGACGAAGTTCACTCGAGCCGGCGCTGAGATAACGCTCTGATTGATACCATGAGCGGCATGTGGCGCGAACGGGTCGAGATCACCCATCCCAATGACGGGGGTCATGTTGTTAGCGTGTGCAATGGCGCCAGGGCCTGCTCCGAATATCAGATCCATAATATCACCACTGTGGCCGCACAGTAACAGATCCGCCACCATTGAGGCGAACCTCGAGCATAGTACAGGCGTTAAGCAGGGCTGTATATGTTTTGATGAAGCTGCTGACGTTCAGCTTCGTGACCGTCTGCTTGCTCTGACCAGTATCTAAGCTGTAAGACTGCTGCTCACCGGTAGTGATCGCCGTAATGGCGTCGATGTAGGCATCGATCAGTATATTGAGCTTAGCGAGCTGCGCCTTCAATGTCGTATTGTCTGCCATGATAGTCCCCGCGCCGTTGCAAATCTACGCTAAGCGCCCTGATTGGCAAGTCTTTGCTCATCCATGTAGGTCCAGAAGTTGTCCCAGTCCACCCGCTCCATGTCGAATTGATTGCGACACACATCCCAGGCGATCACATCGATGGCCGCATTGTTGTACATGATCAAATCCCAGAGCTCATTTGGTGCGCTACCACCTGATGCACGATACCACTCAAAACCTAGATGCGCCCCGGTTTGCTTGTCGATCTTACGCTTCTTGACTTCTTTGGTCAGCTCAGTGAGTTGCTTGTCAGTGGTGTCAACTGGAGCATTGAAGAACCGAAACGGCTGCTCGCTCATGCCGTCCCAGTGCTTCCGCAAACCAACAGCCCAGCGGTCCTTGTACAAATCGACGTTGACCATGTAGCCATGGGTTCCCGCCTTCGTCTCCCAGGGTCTGAACTCCTGGATCGTCTGACCCTTCTTGATTGGACGCCCGATGATCGGACTGACTCCTTGAGTGTATGGTTGGCAGAAGCTAAGAACCAGATCCATGTTGAACCCGGCGTCGATGAAGGTGGTCTCGATACCATATCGCTGACCATCGTCAGCCGTGTAAACCTGATTCTCAATGAACATGGCCAGGCGCCCCCAGGTGGCCTCGTTCTCGAGGTTGGTGGTGTCGCCTTCAAATCTCCAGTAGTCAATCAGAAAGCATCGATGGCCACGACCCCAGCCGAAGACCGCGACGGCCAGGTCATCTTCCTGAACATCCACAGCACAGGTGAGCACCGAGATCGCCCCACCAGTGAATTGAGCCGCGAAGATGTTCGGCACCTCTCCGAGATGATACTCCGGGCGACGGTGAGCACTGACCTGGTCAAAGCGTACACCCTCCCCGCGCTCGACGTAAGTCTTGCCTAGTACACTATTTCTGAACACCTGGAACAAGCCGGCGTCGTGTGGTCGGTTGCTGTTGACATCCCAGGCCTGCAAATATTGGATGACGCAGGCTTCCCAGGACTTGGCGAAAGCCGGCGCATAGAGGGCGCTCAGGTGGTAGGAGCGACAGGTTGACACCTTGGGTTCAGCCGTTGCGATCCATTCACCGCGGGCGAACATCCAAGTCTTGTCGTCATTGCTGTGCAGATGAGCACAATCTGGGTCCTTGCACTTGTACCGGACTGACCCTTCGACGACGTTGCCTTTCTCAGTCACCTCGTAAACGAGGCCCCACCGGTAGTCCTTCTCAGCATCATGCTGCCAGAAGTCGAGGACCTGCATCATGCCGCACTTTTTGCATGGCACATTGTAGAACCGCTGGTCGCCCTCTTTGAATTTGCGATTGATCCGACTGTTCTCCTCGAGCAATGGGGTGCTCAGGTTCAGGATCTTCCTGGTGGTCTCATAGGTATCCGTCCGACCATCGAACAGCGCATCCGGGTCGCCTTGAGGGGTTCGCAGTATCCATCCATCAGGCTCATCCTTGAACATGAAGCGGATCGACAGCGACCTGGCGGCGTTCGGATTGTGAGCCCCGGTCATGATCAATGAGCCGCCGCCGCGCCATTCCCACTTGCGGTCAGTTTTGCCAGTCTTGTGGCTGGCCTTCTCATCGTTCGACTGGATCAGATCTTCCAGGCCAGACTGCTGGACCATCGGCGTGAGATACAACTCAGCCCGCAGCTTGGCCAGGCCATCGTCAGCCGTCACCATCATGCAAGCGGCTGACTTGACAACCTCGATGACATAGCCGATGCCGTTCTCCAGGACACCCACTGTGCAACCTACCTGGCCGCCCTTCATGACGTTGATCTCGCGAACCGGTGATCGAATGTCGAGACAGTCAACGATCTCCCTGAGGTAGGGGGTCAGATCATAATTGTAGAACCCGGGCATCCGCGTCACCGAGTCAGGGAGGTATCGATTCTCCTCGGCCCACTCGCTCGGACTCATGCTGATCACTTCGTCAGTCAGCTTGTCGATCTCCCCGATCAACCACTCACAAGACTCCTCCTCGAAGTCCTTGCCCAGGAACGAACCCTCCGACCGCTGGTCGATCACATCGCGCAGCATGTCCAGGGACTCCATCAGCTGGGAGGTATGATTCTCCATCGTCGCGATCATCTCATCAGCTTTGTCAACAACGCTCATAAGTTCTCAAGCGCCGCCGTCGACCGACTTTTTAAATTTCTCAATTGGGTGGTGATGCCTTTCCGGTTGAGATCCTCAACGAACTCGACCGACTCCCCAGCCTTGAATGCGTTGTGAGCCAGCGCCGCCAGAGTCCTGGGGGTATCGTCAACCAGATGAACGAACGCCGCGTCAAGCAATGAGAAGACCACAGCACGAACGAGATCGCGGCTGACGAGGCTGCCTTCCTGGGTGGCGTTCTTGATCCGCTTCTCGTTGATCTCCTCGAGTGTCTTGGTGGATTTGAGCAACTCATAGAACCGGTGGTCCGAGCCGTAGTCGTTGAGCAATTGTCGGAGTGTCATGTCGCCGAAGCCGGCGAGCTCCTCGTTGGTTGCCGCTCTGCCAATCATCGGGACGAGTCGTTTGTTCTTCGGTGCGATGTATGGCTTCGGCACCGGGGGGACCTTGGGCTTCGATGGCTTGGTGTCTATTTTATTGTTACGCTTGAGCTTAGCGAGGCGACGTTCTTCGATGTAGGCGAGAACATCCGGGTGGTCCCTGTTGAGTTTGTTGCCAACCATGGCGCCGCTCAGCTTGCCATTGCATAGCTGCGTCACCGTCGACGCATCAATGTTCATCTCATGCCTGAACTTGGTCTTGCTGATTAAGTTTTCTTGTTGCATCCCCTGGCAGCCTAGCGTCTGGGCGCCCAGAAGTCAAACAGGCGGCCTGTAGGGGTCCACTCGCCAGCTTCTAAGCGTAGCCGCTCCATGCAGTTATGACG
>SDBT01001176.1_pt1 | contig 45220 bp, 71 predicted proteins | sample 2277101 | NCBI WGS metagenome assembly SDBT01 (sample SAMN10404973, study PRJNA504765) | marine sediment metagenome | isolation source: marine sediment core GS10_PC15, 103 cmbsf | place: Arctic Ocean: Southern Knipovich Ridge | collected 2010
AGCGTGCCCATGTGCGATCTTCTGCGTGGGAGTCGGTTCATATGTGTTTATAATGTCCATGCTTCACCTTTTATATACTTTTCCAACCATCGTTGAGGAAGAGTTAATTTTAGCCATAAGATATAAGCTTCCAAAATAAACCCCCCTAAAAAATTTCAGAAATGGGCCGCCTCATTTTTAAAAAATGGAGGTGACCGTCTGGAGTTTTCCTAGAAAATAGGAAAATGACCTGATTGTTTTTACCTAAATAAACTTGTACCAATTCTAAAAATATAGTTCCGTAGAGAGGGTGGAGGCTGCCATTTCCTTTAGCGTCACTAAACCTAGATTTACCTCTATGGGCCCCCCCTACCCCCTTCGCTTTCTCAATCCTCATTACCTAATCCTTTCTAAACCTTTACCAATATATTAATAAACCTATTCCAATGCTATTCCAATCCATTAACTATCCTCTTCCAATGTATTGGCTATCTCATCCTTCACTAACTCTTCTCCAACCCTATCTAATGTTGGAGTAACGGTGTTAGGTGTTACATCAATCACTTGTGGTCTTGGAGTATTACTTATGTAATGGATTACTGGTGCGATCCGTAGCGACAAATCTTTGGGCATTATAGACTGAGCAAATTTGAGTAACTCATTGGTTGGAATATGCTTCAACTCTTTTTTTATATTGAGTCGATACTCCAATGTTTGGAGAACCTTATCACGGATAACAGGTAATAGGTTTTTAGATTTCTTAGGACGACCTATTATTGTAGATGGTTTGGGTTTGATTGGCCTATGCCCTACTTCAAATGGCATTAGTATTCTCCTTATCTATATTCGAATAGGTGTTATACTCTTATTCATGCTTTACCGTCTTTTCGTACTAACACTTGAATTACACGGTTACGAAATCTCGGCTCTTTTCTCTTTCTAGGTAAACACTCTTTCGCTTTGGCATAATGACAAGTTCTTTCAATCATAAAACTAGCAAGTGATTTAGCTCCTGAAACTTTTCTTACACACTTATCCACTACACATCTATCTCGCATATTCATAAAACTCTTAAGCTTCTAAGAGTAGAAGCAAGAGTAAAGAGTATCTCCTTCTCTTTCTCTCTTCTCCCATCTCTTATTCTTTTTAGATTATGTGATTTGATATACATGCTTAAATTATATCATGCTTTTACGTAAAAGTAAAATGACTCTTGTTAGTACGTCAATTCATTTTGTATTCATAAAATACTTCCGAACCTATAAATGATAAAGGCTCATTTCTATATCAATCTACACTAGTCACACTAATGACACCAAAGTATTGTTAGTGTAAGATTGAATTTGTTTGGATTAGAATTATTTGAGAATAATTGTTTACGGATACCAACTTACATGATATAATCTATTCTATAGATTAGTTCATTGACATGGAGTTCGAAAGCATTAAATAAGTAATCGGTACAATGAAACCCAATCAAATGGGTGAAGTTAAAGACGATGAAAATTTAAGAGCGACGGAAATAAGAGTTGGTAGAAAAGGATACCATCATGAGTAAAAAAATAAGTCTCGATAAAATGAGCATGAAAAAAGCTTTTGGACAAGAGCCAAAAGGCAAATCCAAAAGACAACCTTCAACAGTAGGTCCTATTGATAGCAAATCAATGAGGGCTAAAGCTAAGAAGGAAAAGTCTAAAGCTCCAGTAAAAACAATTACCGCTTTAGTCTTAAAGCTTTTCAAAGTGGATCCCACAATCAAGTCAAAGGTAATGATTGAGAAAGTGAAAAAAGATTTTCCTAAATCTAAGTTTCAGCTTTCTCATTATTCTTGGTACAAATATCAAATCAAGAATGAAAAATATGTCATGCCAAAGAATGTCCTCGATATTTTAAGAGGTTGATATGAAAAACTATATTGTTAGAATTTCATGGGACTCCGCTGAATCTTGGAGAGTAAAAGCTACCTCAAAAGAAAATGCTATTGATAAAGCTGATAAACTTAGAGGTAGTGGAAAAGAAGCAGACGGTTACCATGAAAGTTGTGAAGTCTATGAAGCTAGGCAATTAAACAAATAACAAATCCAACTCTTAAATCCCGTCGCTCTTTTTTTGTCTATTTTCAGGACTTGAACTATTTACTATTGACTGGTTTACAAAGCACTACCCAATGTGATATAGTTGTATTATGCTTTTAATAACTAAAAGCTAAACAAATGAAAGGAGTGGGTAATGATGATAACGCTTTTATTAATATGTATAGTTGTAGAATTATTTATAATCATTAAGGGTATTGATTATATAACCCAGCAACTTGCAATAAGGGGGTAACTAAGATGACACAATTACAACACGAGTTAATCTTATTAGGCATGATATGCAATGTCCCTTTAAAAAAGATAGCAAGTGAAGTTGAGGTTTCTCTTGAAGAAGTAATAAAGATAGCAGAAGAGTAAGAAGCGAATTTTAAGATGAAAGGAGGTGATTAAGATGGCAAAAGAGTCAAAAGAAGGAGGGTTCTTACCCAAAGATCTAAGAGAGAAAACCATAAACAAGCTAGCTCATCTTTATGCAGATAGGGAAGATGATATGGAAGAGCTACTAGTTAAAGGGTGTATGGGTCTTGAGCTTATGAGTGATCGAGAACTTGTAGAAGATTTAATAGATGAAGTTTCTCTTATTACAGATTAAAGGAGGTAGGATGTCAAGAATAAGAACTCACCCTATTACTGATTTGTCTTTAAATAGAAAAGACATGTCAAAGCTGAAAAAGGGTTTCACTGTCTATAAGAATAAGGACAGGTACACTCATGCTATTAGATGTATAAGTGTTAATCCCAAAACTCTGAAGAGAATAGCTAAGCTGGAAAAAGAGCTTAAGGTTCTTCGGAAGTTAAAAAAGATACATGTAGATAACCAAGAATAGAGGGGTTTATGAAAAAAGAATATGTAATAGTAGGGAGGTCTTTAACAGCAGATGAGTTTTGGTTAATACACAACCCTATAAAAATTAAAGAGGTTAAAACTTTTCCTTCTATTAAAAAGGCTCGGATATTTGCTGACAAATATTGTGACCATCCCTACATTGTAGCTAATTTAGATGCTTGGAAGCGAAAAACTAAGATCATGTCTGATAAGGACTTAGAGAAATAATAGGAGAAAGGTATGTCTTATTCTATTGAACAAATGATAATAAGAAAGATTGGGAATATTTGGCATTGGCTAAGTAATTTAGTTAAATGGATTATAATGTTGCCCTTAATATTAGCTCTTTATTTTTGGGTAGCTATAATCCCTTGTGTTGGAACATCTATTTTATATCGTTTATTCGATGACTGGAATGGTCGGTGGTCACACTGATGGAAATAGAGAGGTTTGGATATAGTTTCAGCGGTAAGGTTTACAAAGTAACTTTTACATGATATAATCTACTTACCTCTAGGCTCCTAGGGATATAAAGACGGTCTTAGAAAAGAGGCTTAGCATGCTAGATAAAGAATTTTTAGAGAGATGTGATAAAGCTATAGAGTATATGAAAATGGAGTATCCTTCATTTCATATATATAAGAACAGAAAGGAGATAGCTAAGAGAATACAGTCTCGAATACTAGATTATCCAAATGATATGTCTGTGGTAGAGCTAGTTAATACAATGAGTTACATCTTAAAAACTTGGAATTAAAAGGAGGCTAGCATGGTAAAGAAAAAGGATACCAAGAAAAAGAAGTCAATTCCTACCAATGAAATCTTCAAGAATCATCTCACTAAGATTATAGTACAAAGAGGTAAATATAAAGGTAAAGAAAGAGTAGACATCCGTCAATGGGTTTGTATAGATGAAAATACAGATCATTGGATTCCTACTAAAGCAGGTTGTAATTTTCCAATAGATCTTTTAGATGAATTCCAAGATATAGTTAATAGGGTATAGCCGTGAATAAACATACTTTTAAATATAAGGGTTTAAAAATTAACCCTCTGTCTAAAAAATGGAGATCTAAGTTTGAAGTGATAAAAATATTGCCCATGAAAACCCTTCGAAAGCTTTATAGGTTTTATTATGAGGACTCTTCTTTAGGTTTTAATAGAGAAGGCCTGTACTATAAAATATCTTATGCTTATCAAGCCAAATGCCTTAAGTTAAGAAAAAAAGAAATGACTAAAAAATTAAAAATAAGAACGGAGCAAATTATGAAATCTAGTTCTTCTACAGTAAAACTTTTAGTAGAAGAGCTATTAGGGTTTAAATTCCATATGAAAGGAGGTGATAAAAAAATGGCAAAAGCTAAAGTAAAAGCTAAGAAGGACAAGGTAAAAAAAGCTTCGATTGCTTCTCGTGTCTATGCTATGATCAAAGAAGGTTTATCGGATGAAAAGATTATAGCTAAGATAAAGAAGGAATTTCCGAAGTCTAAGATCAACAAGGTGCATATGAACTGGTATCGTCATCAACTCGAAGGTAAGCCGAAAAAGAAAGGCAAGCCAGCACCTCCCCTAAAAAAGGGTAAGGCTAAGAAAGCTGTTGAGGAAGACGAGGATGAGGACGAAGACGAAGAGGATGAAGAAGAGGAAGATGAAGACGAGGATGAAGAGTAGTCATTCTTATTAATGTATGGGCTACTAAGAGTTTCGGCTCTTAGTAGCCTTACTAAGGAGGTTTATGGAAAAGCTATTTAAGAAACAAGAAAAATTACTAAAACTTTTAAGTCCTAACTTTATACTCTTTGCAACAGAGATTAGAAAACTTCATATGACTAATGACTATTTAACTTGCATATCCTCTGAAGTAGAAGAAGCCCGTATGGACCTACCCTGGAAACATTGGAAAACTTATGAGAACTTTGAGTTTGATAGAGAACATTTTCTTGAGGAGACAATTGACATTCTGAAATTTTTAATGAATATTTGGATTACTCTAGGCTTTAGGTATATAGATGTTAAAAGGATGTTTAATAAAAAAACTAAAGAGAACGTAAGGAGATGGAAAGATGATTCACCTCAATTGCGGAAACAAGTGGGAAAAAAGTTACTTAGACCAAATCATTAAACTCAACAAACTATCTAAGCGAGTTAGAGTGAGTGAGTTGTATGGAAGTGTAGCAAATAGTCTGAGGTCTGTCAGGCCTAATTATAGGCTCCCTGAGATGAGAATGGCAGAGATGAAAGAGTATATTAAGAAAGCTTCGGACAATGGGATAGATATTAACTATACTTTTAACATCTCCTGTTTTGACTTAAAAACTTTGAAAGTCAACAAAACCCAGTATCAAAAAAGTATAGATCGTTTATCCGATATTGGAGTTACACGTTTTACTGTAGCTTCTCCTTTACTTTTAGATTTATTTCATTTCCCTGTTATTGAGATCTCAACCATTTTTAATCACTCCAATATAAAACCTTTAATGGCTATGTGTAATCTCTCTCCGGATATAGATAAGCTATGCTTACCTATTTATATGAACAGAGATTTTACTGGGCTATGGGAAATCAATAAAAAATTAAGAGACATCTATGTAAGACCTGAATTAATTGTAAATGAGTTCTGTGTAGCCGAGAAGGGAATTTGTGTAAGAAGAGATGAATGCTACAGTATACAGTCTCATGGAGGAAACCCTAAAAAGTATTTCAATAACTACCCTGTTGGAACTTGTATAACAGATAGACATACAAACCCTGTTAATTGGCTTAGAGCTCCTTTTATACTACCTCAAGATATGCAAAGATATGTAGATTACACAGGCATCGATCATTTTAAAGTGACCGGTCGAACCCATCAAGCTCAATCTATTTTAAAAATTATTCAGTACTACATTGAAGAGCAATTTGAAGGTAGTCTATGCTCTCTTTGGGGGGTCCCTTTAGAAAAGATATACGGAATGGCTAATTATACTCTTGTAGATATCCCTGTAAAAGGCCTTAAGTATTTCTTAGATGAGTTTATTAATCAACCTAGGAAATGTATGGATCTAGTTTGTGGAGATGACTGTAACTACTGTAGGAGGGAGTATGAAAAAATTAAAAAGAGTACAGAAACTAAACAAGAAGATCGAAGATTGTAAGCTCTGTAAAGGACTTAACAAAAAAGGAGTCAGTGAAAATGCTCCAGGGTTTGGGAATATAAACTCTAAAGTCATGATAGTAGGGCAAAGTCTTTGTACTATATGCATGGCTTCACAGATACCTTTTACAGGAGGTTCAGGAAAACTCTTAGATAGAGTTTTTAAAGTTCTTGGAATTCAGAAATCAGACATCTTCATTACTAACACATTACACTGTCACCCTCCTGAAAACAGGCCTTCTAAACTTCATGAGTTAGCTAATTGCTATAAGTATCTAAGAAAAGAGATAGACATTGTACGCCCAAGACTAGTTATACCTCTAGGGAATGAGGCTCGCAATACTTTTGGAGGAGAGTTTGGAAAGAGTCTAGTTAGGTTTGTTAAAGAAAGAGGGTATGTTATACACGCCATGTACCATCCTGCCTATCTCTATAGAATGGGTGACACGTCTAAAACTAAAGAGTATGTTAGACAAATGGCTAAGGTAATAAGGAAGTGGCTATGAACTGGTTGTTGTACATTGGAGGTGGTTGGGTATGGCTTCTTTTTGTAGGTGGATTTTTCAACACTGTAATAAGAAACGGAGAAAAGCCATTAGGTGGATGGCTAAAGGGGTCTTTATTAATTGCGGTTGAACTTGTATGGATATGGCTATGCTGGAGGTGGGTATGAGATTAAGTTTTAAATACTTAGCTGGTTTATTTGATGGAGAAGGGTGTATAACTATTGATTATAGGTTTAACGGAAGAAAAAAGTATCATTCTTTATCTGTAAGTATTACTAATACTAGTTTACCTACTCTCATCCAAATAAAAGATAAAATTGGAAGCGGTCACATACAACATTGTAGAAATCTCGTCTATGTTTGGAGGATACATGCGCATAAGGCATATGAGTTTCTTAAAAACTTACTTCCTCATTTAATTATCAAAAAAGAAGAAGCCGTAATCGCTATTGACTTTCAAACTAAAATAATAGAGAAAGGTATAGGCAGAAACAGGGTTAATAACTTTAAACAACGTAAATTATATAGAAAACAATTACAAGAGTTAAAGAGAAGGAGGTATCATGGACTTAAGAAATATAATAATTAATTATGCAGAAGGCTACAAATTTCTTCATTTTATAAACTACTGTTTAAGTGTAGACAGAGAAGATTTATTGATAGAGGCTTTTGGATTTAGAGTAACTCAAGAGCTTAAAGACTTAAAAAACTATGTAAAGTATCAACTTCAAGATTATCAAATGTATACTAAGATAGGGGATGTTATACAGTGGGATAAACCTTTAATCTCAGATCCTCATCAAATTAATCTTGAAGCCTATGTTAGAGGTTTATATGAAAGAAATAAATTTCTTTGGAGAAATGAGGATAAAGAAAAAATATTCTCTTTTGCTGAAAACTCTTATATACTGGATTTTGGATGTGGAGGAGGGTATTACACAGAAGAGTTTGTAAAATTAGGAGCCTCTGTTTATATGTACGATAGAAAAGATGTAAGTAAAGTAATGAAGGATTTTAAACCAGACTATACAGTAAACTTAGATTTACCTAATATAAAGCATATGGGTATCTTATGGCTCTCTGAAGTTTTACACGGTAAAAATAAAGTGGGTAGATCTGTACTTCTTAAACTCTTAATTTCTGAAATGCGAATAGGAGGTAAATTAGTTATTAATGAATTAAAGCCTAACACCTCCCTATCTCAGATGTTTCATTGGCAAATGAAGATTCACTGTGAAGGAGAGCTACTAACAGAACAAAAAATAACAGAGGAGGTTCGTAGATTAGGGTTAGTCTACGTAGATTTTATGGAGACTTCTTATCATCAAATAATGGTATTTAAAAAAGAATCGGAGGTGATATGAGCCTACACACTCAATTAAAAGATGTTGAGGGGTATCCACAGGATGAAGAAGCATTACACCCAAAAAGTAAAACTTGCGAAGATGCACAATGGGCAAGAGGTTTCAATCGTGCCAACGCCCAACACAAGACCTTCCAAGAAAGCGTTGAGGTGGATATGGAGAATATAGAACAGGAGATTGCGAGATTCGAAAGTGATTTAGCCATAGCAATCAAGGTATATGGACGGTGGGGTAAAGAAGCAAGATTAGTTCGCAAAACTTTAGCCACAGCCATAGCTTCTGGATTGAGGTATAGGAGGAAGGGATGATTTGCCAAAGATGTCATAAGAGGGAAGGTGTCATTAGCATAGAAATAGAGCAATCAGGTATAAGACTTTGTGCAAAATGTTCAGATACTTTAATGAATTGGTTTAGAAGATTTATAACACAGCTTCATAAACCCACTACCACATAAAGGGGGAGAGATGGATAAGAAACTTAACAAAATGATTGCACAATTAGATGCGTTTAAGAAAAGGGTCTCTGAGCTTAAACAGAGTGAAATACTTCGATGGAAGGGTAAAGGTAAAAAACTTTATTACATAATCCGTATAAAATAACCACCACTACAAAAGGAGAGTTATGATAGAAGAAGAATGGCATAAAAAATATAAGCAAACATTTATTGATAACGGTGTTGATGAAAAATTTGCAGAGGAGTGTTTGCAGGCAGGAATGGGTGAATATGAATATGACGAAGATCCAGAATTTTGTGCTGAAAGCGAAATGAGTTACTGGGAAGAATAACTCGAAAGGAGAGAGATGAATAAGAATACAGAAGAAGCCATTAGAAAAGTTCAAAAAGAACGTATGGAATTAAGTCGTAAAAAGCATCACGATTACTCAACCCTGATTGATAACATTGCTTTCGGTGGTTTAAACGGTATTGCGATACGTATATTCGATAAAGCATGCCGTTTGATGTCAGCTACGGTCAACGTCGATGCAAAAAACGAAGCTAAATTCAGTGTCTTAGACGAAACACTTGAGGATACTTTGAAAGATTTAGCCAACTATGCAGATTACGGGGTTGTATTAAGGAGGGATCAATGGGAAAAGTAGTAGCGATAGATACGGAAACAACCGGCTTAACTCATGCCGATGTTCCCTTCGCTGTAGGCTTCTGTAATCAGAAGTTAAAGAAGAGTTATTTCAGATGGCCCTTATGGGATATACACACCCCTAGATGTTTCTTAAAGATTAAGAAAAAACTCGAAGATCCTACCATTACTAAAGTGTTCTTTAATGCAGTATTTGATTTGATGATGATAAACAAAATGGCTGTAAATGGTGAAGCTATAAAAGTAAAAGGCCCTATTCATGATGCATATATTATGGCTAGACTAATTCTTCGTAATGAGCCTAAACATAACCTTCGAGATCTTACAAAATCCCAGTTACAAGAAGACTCTGATGTTACAGAAATGAAGTTGAGTAAATTAACCAAAGGTCGGAATGCTCTTAAATACTATGAAGTTCCTCGAAAACTCTTGAAGAAGCATTGTAAAAAAGATGTAGAGTATACTTTAAAGATGTTTTATTTTCTTAAGTCTAGTAAAGTATTAAGGGATCCTGTGTATAAGTTAGAAGCAAGTCTTATACCTGTTATACTAGCTATGGAAAGTGTAGGTATAAAAGTAGATATAGAATACTGTAAGAAAAAAGAAATAGAGTATAAAAGAAAAATATCTCGAATTGATAATTATTTTAAAAAAGAGTATGGAATAGAAAAGCTATCTTCACCTAAGCAACTCAGCGATCTTCTCTATCGCCAATGGAGATTGACACCTCCTAAAACCACTCCTACAGGAGCTCCTTCTACAGACAGTTTAGCCTTAATACTTTTAAGAGATGAGAATATAGATATACAGAAAATAGAAAGGTATCGCACTCTAAAACATAGCTTGACTAATTACTTTTCTCCTCTTCAAACTAAAGCTATAGATGGTATAGTGTACCCTCATTTTAATCCTATGGGAGATGTTGACCGTGTAGGAATACCTACAGGCAGATTCTCTAGTAACAAACCTAACCTACAATCTATTAAAAGAGGTCCTGAAATACGGAGTTGCTTTGTACCTAGGAAAGGTTATTTTTTATGTGCTCATGACTACAGTCAAATTGAAATGAGACTTTACGCCTATCTTAGCAATGACAGTTTAATGGTAGAAGCTTATAAAAATAATGAGAGTATTCATAAGATACATCAAATTAGATTTGTAGATCCTTATATAGAAAATACAGGGCATAAAAAAGATGGTAAAGGTGTTAACTATGCTATAGCTAAAAATATAGGTTTTGGTATTCTCTATGGCATAGGTCCTAATGGTATGAAACAATATCTAGATAAGCATGAGATACACTTGCCTGTAAAAACTGTAGCCAAGATGTTAAAAGGATGGCACAGAGAACATCCTTCTTTAATAGATATGAGACGTGAGCTAGATAAAGATTTAAGAAAACAAGGATATCTCACAGATGTCTTTGGAAGAAAATACTATTTACCCATGTGGAGAAGTTATGTATCAGTTAATTATCTTATACAAGGTATGGCTGCAGGAATTATGAAAACAGCAATGGTCTCTGTCCATAATAAAATTAAAAAGGAAGGAGGGAGAATTATAATCACACTTCATGATGAGCTTGTAACAGAGTTACCTATTAATAAGAAAAAGCTAATCAAAGTTATTACAGAAGAAATGGAATGTGTAAGGCATAAAGCTTTTAAGTTTAGAATGCCAACAGAACATAAAGTAAGTTACGATAACTGGGGAGGTTGTAAATAAAAGGGGGAATTATGAGGTTTAAGGTTGGGGATAGGGGGGTATGTACAAATGATACAGGTTGGGAGGGGTCTTTAAAAAAAGGAAGTATTTATACTATTGATAAGATTATCCCAAATTATATGGATGGTCTAGATGGTCTAGTTATAGATTGCGAAAGAGGAAAAGGAATTGCTTGGAAAGCAGATGAAAAATTTATTAAACTAATCGGAGGCTCTATGTCAAAATATGAAGAGTTGAAGGATAGGATAGAAGATAATAAGAGGAGAGAACTTGGCTGGGGGAAAGAGTTTGATGATATATTGGAAGAAATCAATCCTCCATTTGTAGTAGTAATGCCAACAAAAAGACGTGGGGCTATAGTTATATTTAAAGAAAGACTTGTCTCTTTAAATGAGAACGAAAAAGGTAAAATATTAAAAAAAGAAATTATAGAAAGATTTACTTTCTCTTCCCAACGCGAAAAGAACAACGCCCTCCATAATGCTACACTCTGGTTACTTGAAAACTCGGATATAAAGAAAGAAGATAAGAACAAAGAGATAAAAAAAGAGATAGAAAATCTTCAAATACAAGTAGACAATCTAAAAAAGAAGTTAGGGTAACGGAGAAAGCTAAAAATGAAAAAGAAAAAATGGAAAATGGCTAACTCCATACAAAGACACCATTTAATCTATGAATGTGCAGCAGAAGAAGTTTCTAAACAAGGTAGAGTAACTATAATACAGCCTGAAGAAACTGCATATATCTTTGGTAAAGAGCACAATATTCTCACTCGTCTCAATAGGTATAGGCATGTCTCCAAAGGTTTTATTAAAGGCTTAAAACTCTATATTACTTTAAATGAAGATCGGGCTATACGTTTAACTAAAAAAGATTGGAGAAAAGAGAGGAGTACTAAAGAAAATGTCATTACCAAGAAAGCTTTGGAAGCTTTAAAGGTTCGGATATAGTTTTCCAGGTTCGGTTTACGAAGTAAAAAAGACATGATATAATCTGAATGCAAGATAAAAAAGGAGGTTCTAGTGAGAGGTGTAAGAGCGGTAACAAGAGTATTAATGGTTTTTGATAGTATTAAGCTGAAACTTGAAAATGCTATAGATCTCTGTATAGTAGAGATGAACCAGCTCACAGATCAAAAACGAAGTATTCAAAATAATCTTACTGATATAGACGAAGCTAAACAAAGAGCTGTAAGAGTATTGAATAATATAGATAAACTTGTATCTTAACCTAGTTATAAAGGAGACCCCATGCCAGAGATGAAGGTAGATATAGAAGTATGGTGCGCTTGTGGAGAAGGCTTATGTCATCAGTCTTCTGTAGAAGATACAAATGTTACAATAGAACCTTGTAAGAAATGTTTAGAGAAAGAGTATGAGGGAGGCAGAGAAGATGGTTACAGTGAAGGCTATAAGGCTAAAGAGGAGGAGATTTAAATGAGTGAATATGTATCTTTCAGTATGATGTCAAGTATGAAATGTCCACGATTCTACCGGTATACCTACGTTGATCATATCTACCCCAGAGAAAAATCCATTCCTTTAATTGCAGGTGGTATTTGGCATGAGTCTTTACATGCATACTATAGGGGTACAAAAAAGAAAGACGTTCTTAAGCAAGTCTCTAAAGAATATAAAAAATTAGTTAAACAAGTAAGAGTGAATAAAGACTATACTCAAAGTTTAATTCTTATGGAGTCTGTGACTCGGGCAGCTCTTAGAGGTTACTTTAGACAGTATAAGAGAAATGAGTTTGAAGTGATAGATACAGAGATGAGATTTAAACTTCCTATAGTAGAGGGTGTAGATTTAGGAGGTAGCATAGACCGCATTGTAAGAAATAAAAATAAAGAGATATGGATTAAAGAGTATAAATTTACTTCTCGTATAGATCAAGATACAGTGATAAGAACTGAAATTGATCATCAGGTTAGTATTTACTTTTGGGCAGCTGTAAAACTAGGCTTAAAACCTAAAGGTATTATCTACGATATGGTTAAAAAGCCCTATCTTAAAGTTCACAAGAATGAGTTAGGTATAGACTTTGAAGATAGGCTAGCTAGTGATTATAAACTTAGACCTGAATTTTACTTTAAAAGAGAAGAGCTACATCGAGATAAGAAACAAATAGCGGAGATGGTAGATGACATAGAGAAGAAAATACAGAGACTTATGTATATGAGAAAATACAAGCTCTATGACAGAGAAACTACTCAGTGTTTAGCTTACAATACCCTATGTTCTTACTTCCCTCTTTGTGCTAATCCAAAGTCTTCTAGAAATAAAATACTGTTTACAGATAAAAGGAGCTAGAGTAATGAGTAATCTACCTAAGACTATGTCAACTATATCTAAACGAATACAAGATTTTACTATGCTGTTATACGGACCTCCCAAGATAGGTAAATCTACTTTCACCTCTAAAATAGAGGTAGAAGGGTTTAAATTTAATAGGCCTTTATTCTTAGCTACAGAGCCAGGTTTAAAACATCTAAATGTCTATAAGAAAAAAGTTTCTAATTGGCCTATTTTTAGACGAGTTGTTCAAGACTTAGAAAAGCATAAAAAATGGTATGGGGTTAGAGTTGTAGATACAACCGATGTTTTATTTAAACAGTGTGTTAGGTATGTTTGTGATAAACGAAATCTTGAGCATCCTTCTGATGAAGAGTGGGGTAAAGGTTATGACATTATCCTAACAGAATTTGCTAAATGGATACTAAGACTAATCTATTTACCTGGAGGTACCGTATTTATTTCCCATAGTCAAGATAAAGAAATGCGATCTAGAATGATGAAAATTAATAAGACTATGCCTACATTAACAGGCTCATGTCGTAAAGTTATAATCCCTTTAGTTGATATTATAGGCTACTGTGGATTTGACATTATTGAGAAAGGAGATGAGACAATAGAAAAACGAGTAATGTTGTTTGAGCCCAGCGAGACTTTAGAAGCTGGAGACAGGACAGGTAGACTACCTGATAAAATAGCCTTAAGTTACAAAGCTTTCAGAAAGGCATTTTATGATAAGAAATGACTGTGGTTGGAAAAAAGAAAACGCTTGCGTAAACCCTGAGGCCTTTGATTTTAGTAAGCCTTGTAATTTTAAAAGAGGGATATCATGTGGGCATTATGAAGGAAGGAGCTTTATGACAAAGAAAAAACCTGAAGTGCATATAGGTTATTGTATGAAGTGTAAAGAGAAAAAAGAGATGAAAGATGCAGAGATTGTAACAATGAAGAATAATAGAAATGCTGTAAAAGGGGTCTGTACGAAATGCGGAACTAAGATGTTTAAGATCTTAGGGAAAGGGAAAAAATAATGCTGGCCCAATACAAAGCAGAGAATTACAATGATGTTAAGGGTATCCCTACAGGGGGTGTTGCTAACGGAGTAGGTATACAGATCGCTTGGCAAAACGGTCCTTTAGGGCGTGATGAACATAGAGAAATACCTAATGGAGCCTTTGTTGAAACTGTAATTGATATTGCTCGACAAAGGATTCAGTATTATCAAGATAGTAAATTTAAGTGTAGAGAAAATGCGATAGCCATTACAAAGCTTGAAGAAGCTTTAATGTGGCTAAACAAGAGAACTCAAGACAGAGAAACAAGAAAAGTTGAAGGTACTCACACAGTATAAAGAAAGGATTTAGAATGCCAAAAGATGATGTTTCCGGAGTATTGAAAGCTATGCAAAAAAGATGGAAGACTAGTTCAGCTCGTAAACAAGCTGATAAGCTTCCTGACGGTACGTATCAAGCCAAGATCACAAGTGCTGGAGTAAACAAGTCAAAGAAAGGTAGACTCCAAACTTACTATCATTTCAAGGTAGTAGCTGGTAAGTTTAAAGGTAGAACTTGTGCAAAGTATGACGGTATAGAAACACCTGATAATATCTCTTGGCTTAAGTCAACTTTAAAAACCTTAGGTGTGAATGTGCCTAAGAATATACTTGTATTGCCTAAGACCTTGGCTAAGCTTGAAGATGAGCTTGTAGTGATACAAGTTAAGACCAATGGAGAGTTTACAAATGTCTATATCAATAAAAGAATAGATCAGTTAGATGATGATATAGATGAAGATGATACAGAAGAAGATGATGAGGACGATGATACAGATGAGAAAGATTCAGATGATGAAGAGTTAGAAGAAGATGAGGATGACGAAGAGAGTGATGAAGACGACGAAGAAGATGATGACGATGAGGAGGAAGAGGAACCTCCTAAAAAGAAAAAGAAGAAAGGTAAGAAAAAGAAATAGTTAATTTGTTATTGCCTAAGTATGGGGCTGGTGAGTTCTTTTTGGGGTGGTATCCTTCTCACCAGTTACCGCTTAGGTTTAACCAAAGGATACCTCACTATGCTTAGTTTAGAAAGATACATTGTACAAAATGTTGATCCTACCACTTACTACTCTCAAGAGTTAAACTACAACGGAGAAGGTAATAAAATTTATTGTCCTTTCCATAAAGAGTCTAAACCTAGTTTTGAAATCCGATTTAGTGACGGTTCTGCTTACTGTTATGGGTGTAGGACTTTCGTCAAGAATATTGTAATGTTTGATATGTTATATCATAAACGAGTCAAGAAGCAGTCTTTATTTCAAATCTTTGACCTCTACCTTGAACCGGTAGTGCCTCGAAGAAGATATATGCGTCTTGCAGACAACCTGAATACAAAAAGTGCACCCTATAAATTTCTAAAGAAACGAGGCATAACTTCAGAAGTTATTGACAAGTTTAAGATTGGTTATAACCATGAAAGAATCTCTATCCCTATTTTTAATGAGTGGGGTTTTTGTGTTAATATTAGGTTGTATGACTATACCCATACTTCTGATAGTAAGATGATTTCTTTTAAAAAAGGTTATGGCAAAACTAGATTATACCCTATGATAAGTCTTGCAGGAAGAGAGGTCTACATCTTTGAAGGAGAGTCTGATACTCTTCTAGGCCTCAGTCATGGTTTAAATGCTGTAACTACTACTGGAGGAGCAGAGTCTTGGAAACACAGTTTTTCTAGAGGTTTCCGAGGTAAAGATGTAATTATCTGTATGGACAATGATAAAGCTGGATGCCGAGGTGCTAGACTTATAGTAGAAGACTTAAGAAAAGTATGTACCTCTTTAAAAATAATCAATCTTCCTAAGAAATACGGTAAAGACTTTACTGACTATTTAAAACATAAAACTATAGAAGACTTTAAAAAACTTGTTATGTCTGCTTCTAACTATGAGATTAATAGAAAATTGGATGAGAGTACATTCTCTACAGAAAAGGGGATGATACTGACAATGGATAAGGATAAAGAAACAATACACTTAATAATTAAAGTAGAAGGGAGTAAATAATGGAGCCTGACAAAGCGATAGAGGTGGTGGAGAAGAATCATGGAGAGCTACGAGATATTAAATGGTTAGCTAATACTTATGACGAGTTTGGACACAGCATTGACCCAGAGTGTAGGTTGCATCCTTTAGCAGAACGGATACAAGGCATTATGGGGGAACTTGAAGATCAAGTCCACAAGCTGAAAGAGGAGATAAAAGCTCATAAAAAGAGGCATCAAGTAGTTACAAGGCAGTCTATAAAGAAATTAGATGAAAATGATGAACTCAAACAACGCCTCACTAAGATAGATGGGTTGACGGTGGAGGATATGAAAAATATAGTTATTGGCAATTTACCTTATAATAATGAAAGAGCGTGGGATTCTGAAGATGTGGATAATATTATCACAGCAATCCTTAACCTAATACACTCAGAAAAGGAGGGGTGATGAGTGATACTTATAGTATGGAAGCTCATTGTAAAAACTGTGGAGAATCTTGGACTATAAATATCCCACAGGGAGTAACAGTAGAAAAGCAAGAAAAAATGACTATATGCGATAATTGTAAATGTGGAAATATAAGTATAGACCCTTTTATGAGATTTAATTAACTCCATACCTTGTGGGTGGCGTTCTGACGTCAGGTAAGAGCTAAACTCCTGTGAAAAATTCAGAGTTTTCACGGTGGTTTAGTAAAGTTGTGGAAGGAGCAGGGTGGGGAATCCTGCCCCACTTGGTATGGGTAACTTAGGGAGGAGAGAGATGCTGATAACCAACGAAGAAAAGATAAAAAGATTTGACAAAGTATATAGCCTTGTACAAGAACAAGCTGAAGATGAGGGGCTATGGTTTAAGTCTGAATATGCTACAGAAGATTATCTACAAACTGCTTTAAGGAAACTACATGCTGTTGTTGAGGCAGATAAAATAGAAGGGTTCTTATCATAGGAGCCTAATGTCGTGGCTCTTGCAAGGGCAGGTTTTAAAAAAGGTGAGCAGTTGAAAGATAGAGCCCTTTACCTCAATGGTGAAAATCCTGCCGACATTAGGTTCTTGATAGGGGCTAAATATAAAAAGCAGTTGGAGATGGCGTAAACAACTTACCACTTCCAGCTGCCTTTTATTCCTGTATACTCTTCTCCACTTGGAGTTTTAAACTTACCTACCTTAACAAACTTCAACAACCGTTTCAATAAACGTGGGTGTCTTAACACAAACAAGACGAATCGTCCTCTTAATGTTATTCGCCCACCTTTAAGAAAAAATTCTTAAGCTTGTTAAACCCTGCTACTAACCCATCAAAAAACTTACCAATGGTTACAATACGGTCTTGTAAGCTAGGTTTGAATATGGCTATAACTCTAAGTATAGCCATTACTATCTCTCTTACTGCAGGTATGATAGTTCCTACTATACCTAGAGTACCTGCGATATTCTTTGGTATCAGTCTTGCTAGAAATGCTTTCATTACTTAACTCCTTTCTTTTTTCTTACATCCACATGTAAGTGAGGTTTGTTCTTATACGTTGCTACATAACCAAATCCCACTTCTTTTGCAAACTTCTCTAACTCTTTTGAGCTCATGCCTTTAACTGCAATATCTGCAGCTTTACCTTTTAAGTGTTGACTATCTTTTACACCTCCTACTTTTTTATTATACTCTGGATTACGATACCCAGAAGTTATTGTAATAGCTTTATTTCCTATAACTTTCCTTAATTTCTCTAACTTATCTGTTAACTCAGGATCAACCTTTATTTGATCTAAAGGAAGTGGAGTTTGTTTCTGATTAAATTCTTCTCGTTTAAAATTAGGAGTTAACTGTTCAGCTTGAGCTTTACCTGTAAGCGTTGCAGTAAGTATCCCTGATGCAAGAAAAGCTTTTTTAATTTTAGCTTTAATTGCAGGAGTTAATATATCGTTCACATCTTGAGGAATACCTTTTTCATCGATCCAGAAATAAGCTTTTGTTCCAGCCTCAATCCCTTCATCGGAAGCCTCATTAATTAAAAAAGAGTGATGATGATCTGCAGCTCTAGCTTGTTCTTTAGTAAAAGTTTCCTCTATTCCACCGTCCCTTAGATCTACTACACCTGACCATGACTTTCCTTTTGCTTTCTTTGCATTTACTTTAGCAACTCGAGAAGCTATAAACTCTTCATTAACTCTCCCTCTTGCATCTCTAACTAGCTCTTTATCTTTGGACACGGTAGCAGCTAGTTTACTTCCCGGTCCTTGCGCTTTTTTTGATGTTTTACCTATTCTTGCAAACCCTTTTTGATTTTTAATATCTGGACTTCTACCTGAAGTAAACTCCTTTAAGAGAAGTTTATTCAACTTACTTCCAGGCGCAACACTACGTTGTACAGCCTCTCTACCTTTCTGTACAACATTAAAACCTGCTCTCATAGCTCCTCTAGCCATACCTACTGTCTCCTGATGTTCTTGAGCAGCGATCCATGCAGATAACTCATCCATTGTTTCTTTACCGAAAACATTACTAAATCTCTCTGAGAATATTACTCTATTCATACCTTGATTGGGATTAGCTGCACGTAAACCACTTAAAACATTCTCTATAGAAGTAGGAGAAGTCTTATCATATAACTTACGCCATACCCCCTTATAAGTCATTAATTGGTTATACTTACTGTAAAGGCCTTTAATTCCAGGTAACTGATTACCAACATCTTTTACTAGTTGACGACTTATCTCATAGATAGGTATATTCTTAGCCTCATTAGATTTGATCATATTCTCTAGAGTAGTTTTAAAAATCCTATACTCAGCTACACTGATAGGAGTTCTAAACCTAAAGTTAGGTGTAAGAGTACGTTTATTCAGAGTATCCCAAAGTTGTAGCAATTGTTTAACTGTTCTATCTGTTGAAGCCTCTGCCAGTTGAGTAATCTTACCTTCACGATCAACATAGCCACCTTCTACCAAGATCTTTTTAAAGGTGTTCATAGTGTTATTTACTTTGATCATCTTATTTTTTCTTTGATACTTCTCTAAAGTAGCCCCTATCTTTTTACCTAAATCAATAGTTTCTAGTTCAACCTCTTTGAATACTTCATAACCTCCTTTGGTAGATCCTTCAGCTAGTCGTTTCTTATACTGAGGAGCTAGAGAGATAATATCATCTATCTCTTCAGGCTTAAGCTTTAAATACTCTAACAACTCAACAGCTCTATTCTTACTTTTAGTTGTGAGTAGTCTAGAGATTTCTTTAGATACTTTAGGAACTAGTGTTTTACTTACATACTCTCCTGTAGCTTTCATTGGATCAAATACACGAGCACTACCTAGTCTTTTTAAAGTGTCTGCAAACATCTTAGAGTAACCTGCAGCATTCTTGCGATAGAAATTTGCACTAGCTTTACTAATAGCCTTAGTCATCTGAGCAACTTTAGAAAAAACAGGTGTTGCAACAGCACCCGTTACAGCCCCTATACCTAGTTTTATACCTAGTTCTCCCATTTCTCTTTGAGCACCTTCTAAATCTCCAGACATTAATTTACCCACGCCTTCAAAGACATCTTCTGCACCACTGTACACTCCCATATAACCAGCACCTTCTACAGCACCTTTCCCTGCTTTAAGTAAAGCACTGTCTTGAGGTTTTATAGCCATACCTATTTTAGACTTACCTATATCCTTCAATGTTCTAATACCACCCACAGCTCCTGCTATTTTAGAAACACCCTCTATAATAGGGTTACCCGTATCACCTACATAGGTATAACCTCCTGCTTCTGCAGCTTGTCTAGGAACATTCATTGCACGTTGATTAAAATAATGCATGGCAGGAGTTACCATTGCTTTACCCGTTTTTTGAATAGCTCCTGTTTTCCAGTTACCTCTTGCTACTTGTTCTTCAGGTGTACCTCCAGCAGCTACATCAAGTAATTCAGGTTTAGGGATTTCAGGATACATATCATCAATCTTCTGTTCAGCTAACTTATCTGTGCTAGATTGCGTGATTTCATGATCCACTTTATTATCACTTAGATAGTTGTCAACATCCGCATCTGAGCCTCCCTGATCGTATATAAATCTTATATCGTTTTCTACTGCTTGAGTATCTAATTTAGCCATTACTTACCTCCTCCAATAGTAATAACTCTTCCACTAGGAGCAGTGATCATTCTTACATTAAAAGGTTGTCCAATTGTTACTTTACCTCCTCTAGGAGTATCATAGGTACCTGGTCTAATATCATTAGCATCTTTTTCTATCATACCCTCTAACTTTCGTGTATCTCTACCTGCACCTTTATATAAACTAAGTCTTCTACTATATAGTCTACCCGATTCTGATATTAGGTCTTGAGCTACTGCACTAAATATCTCAGGACGAGTTTTAAAAGTTGCTATTAGAGGACGTAACATCTTAAGTTCTCGATCTGAAGCTTGTGCACCAGTAATAGCTTTTCTATATAATTGAAAAGCTCTTTCTAATTTAGACTTGAGACCTATGTATTTAGGGTCTTTAGTAAACTGAGCTATTAAGTCAAATCTAGCAGGCAAACTAAAAGGCCCCATATCATCAAAGATTACAGTGCCTACAGAACTTAAATCGTTAATACCTAGAGCTTCAACTCCTTGAACTACTTCTGTCATAGTGTCTTTAGCATCCATTATAGTACCAAGATAGTCTATCTCAGAAGGTTTAAGAATCATAGCACTTGCTTTATTTTTAAGTACATCTGCAGGGGGTATATTGTAAGATCGTCCATTAGTTTCCGGGTCTATGTTAGCCTCTAAACCATAAGTTTCAACAACAACATTCAAGTCATTGCCTGTACGTTTTCTAATATCCTCTATATCATCTTCATTTACAGTAGCACCGTAATATTTCATATTTTCTAATTGAAACTGTCTAAGCAATCGATCTTCTTTAGCATATCTAAGATCGTCTCTTCTCCTATCAGAGTCTGATTTTCTTAAGCTTTGAAAATCTTTAAGGTCCTTCATAGGGGCTTGACTCTCATCCATAAATTTCTGTAGAGCATTGTCTTCCATGCCTGTTACACTCTTTCGATCTTCATCAGACATTGCACTTAATACAGAAGACATGGATGTTCTCTTTTTCTCTAACTTTGTTTTACCTCCAAAGAATACTCCTAAACCTAACTTTTGAAATCGAGACATTCCTTTTTCACGACTAGGAGTAATCTCATCTCTTTGTTCCTCTGTAACTATGTTTGCAACAGTATCATCTAATTTAGCCATTTTTTAACCTCCTCCAAAACCGAAACTAAACATACCCATAGTATCTCCAAGAAGTCCCATGTTCTGACCTCTTCGAGCTGTTTGGGAAGTTACATTTGTGTTATATATATTTGCTTGAGAAGCATAGTTACTAGCCGCTAAACCAAAAGTCTGAGTAGGGGTTACATTTTGTACTAGAGCCCCTCCAAAAGAAGAAGGCGCATTTACTGTACTTCCACCTGTTTGAGGCATCCAACCCGCTGCTCCTAGAGCAGTGTTAATCTTTCTAGATTTTAACTGCTGTCTCATTTCTGTTAAAGCTTTTAGCTCTTCTTCTGCACCTGAACCAGAGAAAGCCATACCTCTATCTGCTTGCCCTGCTCGTATGGTCTGTTTAGCTCGTTTCTCTTCTAAAGGAGTTAGATCATCAGCTCCACTTATATAAGCAGCTAAAAACTCAGAACCTGCTACTCTTTCAGGAGCTAATATAGCTTGTTCTGCTCGAGTTTGCTCAGCTAACTGAGTTCCAAATTGCTTCTCTAATTTTAAAGCTTCTTCTGCATACTGTGGCCCAAACTCTCTAAGTTGGTCTAACTCAAGTTGAGTAAACTGAGGTCCAAACTCTTTTTGAGCTTTGTATATGTCAGGTAAATTTCTTATTTGATCTTGTATAGCTTGTTCTGCAGTCTGACTAGGATCCGGTGCTGCAGGTGCTTGTGGTTGAGGACCTCCGCCCATGGATAACCTCCCTTACTTCATATTTCGACATCCTATTCTTATACTTATTTCTCATCCAATAGATATAAGTCACATACGGGTGCTTATTACGATTTTCTCTCAGTAATCTTTTAAGCAACCCTAACCTCCTATACTTATCATGTACCCATACATCAAAGATAAAACAATAATCCCCATATAAAGTATAGTCACCTCTAATATCCACGATACTATATTCCGCATAAGCTATTACCCTATCCTGTTCGTCTTTAATTGTAGAGATCATCTTGCTTTTTTAAATCCTCTATCTGATTTGAAAGTTGTTTAATAGCCCCCATACATAAAGAAATCATTGTCTTTAAGGAGAGATAAGGCTTACCTTCTAAACTTCTCTCTGTATCACCCTTATTCCAAGTTTGTACGACTTGACCCTCTTCATTCAACTTTTCTCCTTTGTTCTTATGTTTAGTTAAAAGCCAATTAGGTAAAGTATCATCATTTATCAGAGGTAACCCACTTCGAGGGTCTGTTTCTCCACTTGGTTTTATATTCTTTATTACTTGTAAATCATCGTAGACATCTAATAATACAAAGTCTGCCTCATTGTTATAGTCATCTGCATAAACATCATCCCACGCAGTTCCACTGAGACCCAGATCTATTGTTTTATTGGTAGTAGGTGCGAAATAAGCAGATGTACCATCATCGTAATAAAACCGTAGAATCTTAAAAGCAGAGTTATCTTGAAGAGTCCATTGCATATCTCCATAAGTAGATGTAGAGTACATATAAAAGTCTGCTCTTTGAGATCCACTTAAAATAGACCTTATTGCTATTTGATTTGTACCTATAAGATAACACTTATCCCACGGATTACTTGTAGACCCTAATAAAAGGTCTGTTGTAGAAGCTGTCTCGGGTTCCCAAGTTTGATTATCTCCACTAGTATCCAATTCTATTCTACAAGTATGATCTGTACCTTGAAAAACTATTTTAGAGGGATCACTGTCATCTCCTACCATAATTATATCCGTACCAGCTAAAAGTTTTATCTCATCTGCCTGTAATCTTAAACCGTTAGTAGAGTCGTATTTTAAATATTTAGTTGACTCCCCTATAGCTATACCGAACTCATTAGAAGAGTAACCTAAAAACCCGTTTAAATTGCCTAAACGTACAGCTTCTACAGTGCTATCATCATAGATTTTAATATAACCGTTAACCCCTGTTACAGTTATGTTTCCTTGAATACGTAAACTATTTTTAGTGTCATAGGCTAAAAATTTATCTGTAGTTCCTATGCCTAAACCATGTAAGTCTGTTGTATAGTCTAAAAAGTTATTGAGATTTCCTAAACGAACATGATTAGTAACGGAGTTCCAAGGAGTACCGTCATGTGTAAAGATATCTATACGTGGAGAATTTGACTCTGAAGCTGTTAATACTATTCCTCCAGGGTTAGTATCTAAAAAATAAGCTACTGTAGGAATTGTAAAGTTTGCTGTCCATCGAGCAACTCCCTTAGAAATGCGAAATTCATCTACCCATCCATCATAATACAAACCATTGTATTCTCCACCTCTACCTATCGCAAGTAAAGTAGAGCGATTAGGCACTGTCCCCAGACTACCGATCGGAGTCCCTTCCGAAACCCCATTTATATAAAGTTTCATTTCATCGTTATACCTAACACCCGTAATATGATGCCAAGCTCCATCATTTACAGAAGTTGTTGAAGTAACAGAATGACCAGAGGTGTCTTGAACCCGAAATGTAATTTTATTAGCTGTCAAATTTAAATAAAAATAAAATGATAAATCACCACCTGCATTATTTAGTTGTCCACATACTAATGCACCTGTTGCTTGAGTAGACTTTATCCAAAAATCTATTGTAAAATCTCCTGAACCGAAATTCCAATCTGCATGGTCTGGAAAAGTTATATAATCTGTACTACCATTTAATAAAAGAGAAGAAGTTCCAAACTTCTTTTGAGCAGTGTCTAATTGAGCAGATGCTACAAAAGTAGCAACGTGTCCACTGTCAGAAGCATCTGTTGTAGTAGTTGCTGCGTCTGCACCATCTAAATGTAATAACAATTTTACATCGCTATCTAAACCATTAATAGCCACAGCTCCATAATTAACTACAGTAGTTCCTTTTGTCCATATAGGGTTATTGTCTGCAGTATAATCTGTTCCTTGATCCCTTGTCACTGTGTAAGTAGGAGCAGAACCTATATTCGTTACCAAGAGCCATTCATCATCTACACCATCTTTTATCCTAAGAACATCATTAACTGCAAAAGTAGTATCTCCAAGAATTGTAAGAGTAGAATTATCTAAAGCTGTCATATCAGCATTAAGAATATCACTTCCTATAACTAGTAAAGTCCCTCCTACAGAAGAGATGACATCTTGTTCAAAAGAAGCCCCTGATATTTTACCTCTTATTCTTACATTTTGAAACTCAGCCTCTCCTGCTAAATTCATGTTAAAACCTGCACCTAAAGGACCTGCAGCAAAAGTACTAGATCTTATATACGCACCTGTACCCGTAACAGTAATAGTACCTGTATTTACACTTACAGCAGATAGAGTATCTACTTGTATCTTATCTGCTGTTACAGAATTAGCATCCAATTTGATAGTAGTAATAGCTCCAGCTTTAATTTTATTTGTTTCTACAGAGTCGGTAGCTAAATTAGTAGCCGTGATTGTTTCTCCTGCTATCTCTGTACCGGTAATACTGTCCATCAATACAGTAGAAAGTAAACCATTAAGTAGTACAGGATCCCATTTCTCTCCTATAGGGTAAGCATTAGATAGAGATATTCCACTCATTACGTTCTCCTATAACCACAAGGTTTAGCAAATATAGTATACTCTCCCATAATTAATTGTTCTGTAGAAGTACCGTCTCCTGTATGAGCATACCTAATTTGTAGATCTTCAAACCTACCTAAAGTTTTAAGGTTTATCTTTCCACTAGCAGTACTTGTAGATAACACTGTAGCAGTTCCTCCATCTACTATGCCACTTATAACTACCGCATTAGCTGTACCGCTTAATATTTCAAAATCTAAAAAATCTCCTATCTTCTTATAAGGATAATTAAAATCTTCTCGTTTAGTGTCTTCCTGATAAGCTATTGCTGTATTTCCATCATCGTCATAAGCTGTAGATTTAAACAATTTATAGACCTTACCTGTAACCGCATCACCGTACATTAAAACTTCTTCTTCATCTGCTGTAGCACCTACTACTTTTTCTACATGTATAGCAAAACAACCTATATTCCAACCTGTAAATATAGACCATCCCTTTATAGTAAGATCGTAAACCATAATAGTATTTGGAACTGTAGAAGCTCCTGTAGGAACAGCTACATAGAGTTTATTATTATGTGTAATCATTTTAGATCTTGTAATGTAGTCAAAATTTACAGATTCCCAAGTACTCTGGATATCCCAAGTTAAAGGAAGCTCTGGAGGAGGAGCATTAGCCTGTATAACTCTTACACCGTCTCGAGATAAATAGAATATTGAAGCTCCCCATGAAGCTGTACAATTATAAGACACACAGCCATGTTCCAAATCTACAGGTCTCAGATTCCAATAAGCTGCTATCTCTCCTTGAACCAATAACTCATAGATAGAGTCTTCCTTAAAAATAATTAAAGAGGATTCCAAGAAAGGCCTCATAGCCATAACATCTGTACCATCTCCAGAGTAAATTTTAACTCTTTGATTTGTAGTGTCCCATGTAGTAGGGTCTATAGTGTCAGAGTAATATATGAAATCTGGACTGGCTGTAATATTGCCTAACCACATTCTATTCTTAAAATAAGATATAACTTTACCTTTAGGAGCAGAAGCATACTCTGTCATAGAAGTACCGTCATAGCCATATACACTATCTACTCCATTAGAACAATATATAGAACCTTGGGCTTCATGTATTGCCTGAGGATACTGAGCTGCAGTAAAAATATCTGCTTCCGGCACATCCACCCAATTACCTGACTCTTCTAAAGGTAAAGTAGATTTGTAAAATCTTTTATTAGTGACCATTGTCATCCTGGAACCTACTCCTCCACCTTTAAGGTAAGCCATACCCATTACAGGTACAGCTGCAGGTGCAGTCAATACTTCAGTGGAGCCTTTTCTCTTCTTCTTTTCACCTGGAGAAGATAGATCTATATTGTTAAGAGTTATAGACTTACTAGAGTTTATACGTTTAGGATTACCTCTTGAGTCAACACCTGAAGAAACCGGAACGTGTGTCATAAGAGTTTTAGATTTAAGCATTACTCTGCTCCTATTGTTCTTCCATAGTCTAAAGTCTGTACCAAATCGGGTGAACTAGGTTGAAATTGCTCTATTCTACCAGGGATATCTTGATCAGCGTACAGTTCTTGTACTTGAGCAACCCAGTTTTGTTCTTCAGTTTCCCAGTTTTGACCGTCTTCTTTTAAAGCGTCTACATAAGTTCCTTGTAATATTTCATTACAGCAATCTATAACGGGTATATCATTATCATTTGTCATAGGTTGAAGACGTTTAGAGTAAAATAATCTCCAAGTTGGTTGAGTACCATCTGCTTTAGGTAAAGGACTTACCTCATACCACTTATATAGAGTAGCTATATCTCTAGGAGATATTACCGTAAATACCGTAGAAGAAGTTTTACCGTCTACAGTAATAACTCCTACAACTGTTTTAATACTACCATCACTTGTACCTACAGAGATAGTAAGTTTTTGAGAAGCGTCCCATGTATTAGTAGAATCTACTTCTGTAGTACCGTTAAGTACAATAGCCTCTTGCAACATAGCCCCACTAACTAACCCACTCACTCTTACAATCTGAGTAGTTTTTTCTGTAGCAGCGTCACTAGAAGAAACAATAGTGATTTTCTCTCCTGTAGAACCTATTGCAGCTTTTACAGTGTATGTACCTACAGGATAACACATTGTTGGATCTGACCCTACCACATTCCCTGTTTGATCTAAATCTAAAGCTCTATTACGTACATAGTACTGTACATCTTTAATAGGTATAGGCTTACCGTTAGTTTGATCGTAAATGGCCCATATTTTATCTATTTGCCAATCCATGCCATAAGCTCTTTGAGAAGCTACCATAGACATAGTTTGATCTCCAAGATTTTCTTCAAAAGAAAAACCTCTTATGATTCGATGATACCGTTCATTAATCCAATTTCTAGTCTTTGTAATTAGATCATTTACACCTGTACCCGTATCAGTGTTTTGGATTCTTTCACCTACTCTTCGTTGCATCTCTTTATAAGTTATTAACATACTATCCTCCGTTCCTTTTTAACAGAGTTTTTATATCCCCTTTCATCTCAGAAATATCTCTCCCAAGCTGTATATGTAAAACGTCACATACAGACTTTCCAACGTATCTTTCATCGGCTTCTTTTTTATTCTCATCGAGACGTTCATAAACTCTTCTTCGTTTTTCGCTCTCTTCATTAGAGATATGTTGAATATCATTTGTAACTTGTTTCTTTATCTCGGAAACGTCACGAGACATCCTATACATAAAACCCACAGTAGCTAAAACAAAAGTTCCTACAACTACTGCTTCTAGTAACATCATTTTTTTCCTTCTTCCTCTTTAGAACTCTCTACTGTAGGTTCGGGTTTAAAAGATCGAAAAAGCCCGTCTATTCTCTGTAGGATAAGGGCTACTGCTTTTGCTTCAACCCCTTTAATATCAACTCGATTAATTAATTGAGCCATTACTTGGAGTTCTTCTTTTGTAAACATATCTCCTCCTTTCTATAGTATGTTTGCAACATCTATGTCTGCTTGTAAAATTATTTTCTCCTCCTGTAATTTAACTATACTCCTATCTATATCACTTATCTGGGATTCTTTACCAACAATACTAAATATTTCTTTCTTAACAACAACTGTTGAAATCTTACCCTCTACACTTATTGCAAAAATATCTTTTTCAAATCGTTCCCTATTTGCCTCATGTTTTCTTATTGCCATACTCTCCTCCTTATGCGTAAAAATCGGGGGCTCTAGACTTAGTTCCAATCAACCCCGTTGATTGATAATGTAAATCAACATAGTGAATAAATATATCAGGTGCGCTACCGCTGCCCACGGTCATATTATTAGCATCAAATTCAAGAGTTAATTCAATAACACCGTCAGGTTCTAAATCATCTGTGTCAATTTCTAAACCTGTAGGTGTTGAATCAGAGTATTGTATTTCACTAAGTATTTGCTGATACCGTGTTGCTGATGCTGTTCCGGGAAATGTTCCCACTAAGGGTGTTGATTGAAAAGGTGCTTGATTATAACTTTTAGAATAAATACTGGTAGCCTTAAAGGTCACTGTTCCACCAGTTACGTTTGTCGCTATATGTGACCAGTGGATATGGAGGAATATAGTTGACCCTTGCACATAATCATGTGGAATGTGGTAAGTAATGTATGCTTCATCTCCAACGCCGAATAACCAACTAAAAATAACTCCATTATAATCTGTTAGGACTGGTCTTGTTCCCCCAGTGTTCTTAGAGAATTGGTCACCAATGATGTCAGCAAATCCAAAGGTGGGTGTTGTTAAATCCACTTTGATGCCATTACTTGCTGCTTTAGGGAGAGCTACATTACCATCCACTACAAATCGCTCTTGTGGTACTTCTGCTACTCCTGTTGACCCCACGCCAAAGTTACCTTCAGTTGTTACTGTGAATAATGTTACAGGGCTTCCCCCAAATACATCCCCTTGCCTAACCTGGAATATTGGGTTAGAGGCTGGGTCTGTATCATTTGTATCTGTGTAGAATTTTACTGGTCCTCTACTTTCAATAGCAAACTCCCCTGTGGTTGGGGAAAACATCCTCTCGTCAGTCCCATTAAACATTACTGAGTTAGTGCCCGACAGCTTTATATTTCCTCCTATCAAATCTAAATCGCCACTACCCCAATTTATAATTGCATTTGTCTGGTCATGCGTTAAACTAACCCACTCATCATTTGCCGAATCTGGATTAGTAACTGAATGAATAAAAAGGGTAGGATTAGATTGAGTAGCATGGTCATAATTAAAACCAGAAACTCCAGAGATAACTAATTGTCTACCAACATCAGAACCAAGATAGAACTCTCCCTGTGCTAGAGATTTACTTGCACCTATCTTCATTCCTACAGCAGCTTGTAAATAAAAATATAATTGAGGTAAAGCTCCTGCAGTATCACCATAAATAGAAATATTTGAAAGGGCTGCATTAGGTCTTACCTGTAAATTACCTTGCATCTCAACTTTACCACTACCAACTTCTTTAGGGTTTATTATTAAATCGGTAGTATCATAATAGATTGAAGCATCATCTTCAGCACCCCAAAACTTCTTACTATTATCATTACGTTGATACACATTACCATCATTACTTATTACTAGTTGATTAGTGTTAAAAGTCGCATCTGTAGCAGCAGATAAAAATAAATCTGCAACACCCGCTGTACCTCCATTTTGCACACACTTAATTTGTGCTGAATCCTTCCAAAGACCAGCAAATCCTTGAAAGGTTACAGTACCAAGATTATCACCATCATCAGTAAAACCTTCTCCTACATCTTGCTTTCTAAGCGTTATCCCTGGACCAAGGTGACTTATACTACCCCTGCTGTATGATAAATATAAATGGTCATTTACACGTAAAGAATCAGAAACACCCAATATCTGATAACCAGCCCTATAAATTCCATTACCGACTTCAGAAGCAAAGGCAAGTGAAGGAGCACTCTGAGTACCGTTGTTTAACTCTAATACAGATCTATTAACCCAACTAGCTGTAGCTAAGTCATATTGAAAAACATCATTATCCGCTAGAGATATAATAGTAGCATCTTTTAAATCAGTTAGTTTTATACTTTCTATTAAACTTCTAAAAGCTATATCCATTAGATTAGATTTACCCTATAAGCACTATCTGATACCCAGGTTATACGAATTTTCTTTATATCTAACCTAAGTAAAGAAACTCTTTCACCTACCTTCATGGTGAACTTACTTCCGTAATCTACACCGTTACGGGTAAAATCTACCTGAATATCTCCAGGGCCATCACAAATAATATAACCGTCTATAGCGTACTTGCCCATATCGCCAAAGAAATTATGAGTAACGGGAGTCTCTCCTTCTACAAAACTAGTATCTTCATAAGTTTTGTTAAGCCCAGGATAAGGACCCTCCCGTACCATCAAATTTCCAAGACGATCTACTTGAGCTACATAACCTTCATTATTATCACGAGTAGAGTCATGACCTACAACTCTAACAGGAGCTGCCATTATTCACCTCTTAAGTATCGTAAATTGCAACTGCCATAAATTTTAAATCTGCTGTAGCATAAATGCCTAATAATCTTATAACCTTTGTATTAGTTACAGTTTCTAACTTTGTCTCAAGACCATCTACAGCAAGTTCAATCGTTCCAAAAACTTCTTTATAGGTTGTTAAAATATAGTTAGCCATTCTTTTTCTCCTATTTTATTCTAATATCGTCTTGGGAATCCAATTCCCAGTGTTTACATTTAACAGACCAGTCTACTAAGTACCTAAGGTTTAATTCATGTGTTACATGCCACCCAAAATTAACATCCTGACCTGTAAACATGTTACTCTCACCTTTAAAAATATAGTCTTTAAGAGCAACTTCATTTATATAAGTACAAACAGTACCTGAAGCATGGATATCTTCAACCCCTTCTCCATCAGGCATACGAACTATTTGATAGTCATAAAAGTCAAAGTTTCCAACCTCTTTCTTCACAAGTTCTATACTCTCCCTTGAAATAACAGGTTTCTTTATAAAAATCCAAGCTGTGTAAGGATGAGAAGACTTTAATCCTTTAAATGAATGAGCAACACCCGTAGTAACACCAACACTTTGAATACGAGCTAAAGTAGAGAGTTTTGAGTAAGCTTCAGGGGGAGGGAAGACATCATCCTCAACTACAAATACATCTCCCTTGTGATACTGGTTAATAAGGTTCATATTAAATGCTACACCCCATCGCTTTTTAGTAAACCCTTGAGGACTGGTAGCTTCTTCTTTATGTGAATAAAACTTAAACGGGCTTATGAGAAATTCACTCTCTTTAAAACCAATCTTAAACTTTTCAAAACGCACCCTTACTGAAGTTGCTATTTCCTTATTCACAATCCACAACAATTTCATGTCTCCTTTAGGTATTTCAATCTTCTTTAAATTTTCACACCATTCTTCAAGACAAAACTCTTTTCCAATAGTAGAAGCGAAGGTACATTTAATCATTTATACAGCACTCCTATGTTACAGTGAAATAAATTCTCTTCAGTAAACGCTTTATAGTTAATAGTGACAGTCTCCAACAAAGCCTTAAAAGCCTCCATTGTATAAGTACGCAAGTGACCATTTACTTTTTGGTTTGATAACTCATTAGGAGTAGTTATTACCACTCCTTTGTTAGCATTTTCATAGAGCTTCTTTATAGCTAGCTTGTCATCTTCTATATGCTCTAACACCTCAGTACAAAAAACCCAGTCAGCCTTAAGAGCTAATTCACAAACATTACTCTTAACAAAGGTTACTCTCCCTGAAACAGTTGGAAAGTAGTTAACAAGAAGACTGGCAGTAGATGCAGCGGAAACCTCTAAACAGGTAATTTTGCTTTTAGGCAGGTTAATCCCTAAACACAAAGGGATTACTCCTATTGCACAACCTACATCCATTATGCTATCACCGTCGGTTATCTCTTTAAGTCCTAGCCTTATAGTCGTGTCAAATCTATTCGCCCAGGCACCTAAAATCATATAGTGATAGGGTTCCATGTGTTTCCTATCCCACAAACGAAAAGCAAACCTTGAGGTATCGTATATCCCATTCATCTGACTAAGACCTTACTTCCTACTACCATTTTTTTCTTAATTGTAGTAGGCAACTTTGTTGTAATGATACTTTTTTTAACATATGCTATTTTGTTGTTCTTTGAAAGTATCATTGTTTCATAATGCCTATCTTCTCCATAAGGTCCTCCACTACGCCAATGAACGGGTATTAGCCTATTAGACATAAGCTCTCCTTTACGCAAATGCTGCTGCTACACTAGTCCAAGTAAAAGTTCTTCCTGAACCGTCCATAGCCTCAAACTTAGCGTTTGTAAAATCTGTTACTGCATCAGCATCATCAACATCTAAACTTACACAATGCCATCTAGTCGTTCTTCCTGTTGCTGTATTACTTATTAGCCAGTCACCTAGCGAAGGTAAGTGATTCACTAAAGCAGCGTCTCCTGTTGACTCTACAATTCCTTTATCTACAGTATCAGGTCTAAATGTTAAAACATAACCGTCTGTAGTAGTCACGGACTGACCTACGTTAGGTATCATTCTAGCTCCATCCCCCATATCTGTGGAAGCTAGCGTGAACGTTTGTCCATTAGTTACGGTATGAAGTACACCAGTTTCATCCGGATATACCCATTCATCTGTTGCTATCGTTACTGTAATTGTTCCATTTGCCATTTTCCTTCTCCTTTACACATAAATTTTCTGTAGAATAACGTGTACATCCCACAAATCCATAAACCTCTCACTGAAATTAGAACGGCACATAATCACTTGAAAACCTAATTTTTTAGCTTCTCTCTTGAGAGCTCTCTTATTCCAAAGTGTATAATGTTCATTGTGCTTCCAATGAGGAAATCGAACTGGTGAAGTTTGATGTATAAAATCTACATCGGGTGTCGTTATTACAACTACTCCGTCATCAGGCATTAAAACATAAGCTTTTTTTAACGCTCCTATAGGATCTTTAAAATGTTCAAATACATGCCCCATCCATATTACGTCAAACTCTTTATCCCTAAAGTCATAGTCTTCAAAATTCCCTTTTATATGGTAGAGATCTTCTTTAACTAAATGATGCTTATCTATACCCCAACATATCCAACCTCTATTTCTCAACCAATTTAAAGGCTTCTCATAGCAATATCCAACATCTAATAGCTTTCTACCATAAGTAAGTTCCTCTAGCAAAGTAATATAAGTTCTTTGAGCATGAATCGAACGATCTTCAAACTCTTTTACTGCTACAACATTATTTACATGCTCATCGTCATAGGGTTTTTCTTTAGGATAAGCTTCTTGAAAAATGACTCCACAAGAGCATTTATAAAACATCCCCGTACCCTTATTAAAATCATCCTTTTCTTCTGTAACACTGTAGGCATAGATTGTAGGTCTAAGACATATTGGACATTTTTTAGAGCTGACTATTACTTCATTTTTCATATTTATCACAACTACTCATTGTTCCTGGTAGCTCCTTGTAGTAAATTTTTCCTGTTCGACTATCTAAATACGGTACTAAGCATGTCTTTCTATCTTTTTTGCATGTTTGACACAGTCCATTTTTTATAAACTTCTTGAAATTTTTCATAGACCTCTTTCGGATCAATCCCATGTGCCATACACCAACAAGCGTGAGACACTGGATCAACTGGACATTGTATATTATGATCATAAATTAATCTAAAACATGGTGCACACTCACACTTTGCTTCAATGGAATAATCATTTTCAAAATACTCAGTTATATTTTTTATTGTGGAATGTCCAAGTAAACCTATTTTAGGCGTAGAGAAACAACCGGAAGCATGCAAAACTCCTGTATCGGGAGAAATCACAAGATTTACAAATTTTGTTAAAGCCATAGACATTCGAATTGGAATTTTACCACTTAAATTTGTTATATCTTTATCCTCTAAGCTTTCTAAAAGTTGACATAGCAAATCCCCTACAGTTATAATATGCACATCCGGACAATTCTTTAAAATTTCTCCCATAACATAATCAGACCAAGGGTAAGCTTTATTTTTACCGGAACCCGATAAACACCAGAGCATATTAAACTTGTCTTTTTTAAGATAGTTTCTGGCTTGTCCTTCTTCTTCTTTTGTAAAAAACAGTTCTCCTCGTTTATATAAATATCCAAAATCTGCCCATTTAGAAGTATGATCATAGTAGTTAACATTACATCTAGCCACTCTATCTTTTTTAGGGTAGATATACATGGGGCTTTTAGGGTGTAAAGCTATAGCTACTTCTAAAGATTCAGAAAAATTCTTATAGTAATCAGGCTTATACTTCTCTAATTGAGCCTCCCACTCTTTATCCAAATCCTTTATAGGCACAGAGTCTGTAACCCTATCCGTAATTTCATCAATATTAGGATTATTAGCAAAGATCTCTCGTCCTCTCTCCGTAGTGTCTACAATAACCCAGTAACCCATTTCTTTAAGTTTTTTAAGGATGGGAGTTATTAACAAGTTATCTCCGAATGCTCCATAGCGAACGACAAGGGCTTTTTTCATTTTTTATAGATCTCCATTCTTAACCGTCCCCAGCTATTTTGACCGTGATCTAGAGGTAAAACATCTAAAACTCGTTGCATATCTACTCCCCGTATTTTATCCAAAAGTTTATGCTGATCATCTTGAGTATTTATTCCAGAGTGTCTTGTAGTTACTTCATGCAAATGAAATACCTTAGACTTTGGAACAAGAACAACATGGTACCCTGCTCCTAATACCCTGTAACAAAATTCATTATCTGAACAATGATTTCTAAATCTTTTATCCCATAACCCTACTTCACGAATAACGCTAGCCCTCATAAGAGCAGAAGTTAAACCAAACCAAACACAGTAAACCATGTCTTCTTCCAAATCCTGAGTTGTATACATGTGCCATCCAAACAGTAAATCACAAGCCGTGTTTTCTACAATGTAAGGGTCTTTTTTTGTTACCTTAGTAGAACCCGCTATGCCTATTTCAGAGTTACTATCTAAAACATCTACTAAATATTTAAGCCAACCTTTTTCAGGCAAGGTATCGTTGTTAAGAGAGAGTATATATTCGTACCGGTTATCACATTGAATTATCCCCGAGTTTATAGCTGCAGTAAAACCCTTGTTTATCTTATGCCTAACTATCGTAACTCTACTGTCTTCAAAAGGGGTATCCGAACCATCATCTACTACAATAACATCTACAGGCATTTCAGCATTTTTAAAAACTCCTCCAATACATTCTTTAGTCATTTCTGAAAAATTATACATGGGAATTATCACAGCTACTTTTTTCATAAGAATATCCACCAGTCACTGTCTAGATAACCCGTTTCTGCTACAGGGTCATATCCATAAAAATCTATGTTGTACATCACTCTGTCTCCAAATATATTATCCACAGCATTCTTAACAGCTATATCATCTCCATTTTCTTTATCTGTCCATTCATAGTCATGTCCTCCTATTAAGCCTCCTTTTTTAATCTTAGGCAGCCAAGTAAAAATATCCTCTTCAACAGACTTATAGGCATGATTAGCGTCAATGTAAACAAAATCAATAGACTCCAATTTAAACTGCTTAGCTGCATCCACAGAATCTTCCATTATTAAATTGATTTTTGGTTTATATACAAAGTTTTTTATAGCCACTCCTCGTAAAGTTACTTGATCTTGAGGATCTAAAAAATCAGAGTAAGTTGGATAGCTATCTATACAGTAAAGCTTTTCTATATTACTCCATTTTTTAAGCACTTCCAAAGCATTCATACCTGCTGAAGTGCCTACTTCCACACCTACAACAGAAGCATCTTTAAAATGATTTTTGGCTACTCTAAACATGGGTCGCATGATAGTAATCCTGTAATTCTCCTCGTTGCCCGCGAGCACGAAGAAAAACTAACAGCTCCTCTTTAAGATTTTTAATCTCTGCTCCCGTTAGCTCTTCTGTATCTACCACTGCTCCTCCTTCATAGTTTCCCGCAATACTGAAATAGTTTTTAAAGTCTTTACTAGTAATTTTGATACCGTATTTCTCAGGGTCTTTCCATATAGCACAACCAGGTAAAGGTATGAAAGTAAATAAGGTGAATTGATCAGGATCAGCCTCTATTACAAACTGTTTTGTCTCTTCGACAGTTTCTCGAGTCTCTCCAGGATTTCCAATCATCAAAAAAGACTTTGCAAGCAAACCTGCCCTTTGAGCATTCTTAATGGCTTGTTTATTTTGTTCTACTGTCACGTTTTTATGAATTCTGTCAAGAATTTTCTGAGACCCTGATTCCGTACCAAACTCAATCTCTCTACATCCTGCCCTATATAAAATTTCAAAATCTTCTAAGGTGTTATGTCGAGCGTCTCCATTACACCTAAAGATAATATTAAGCTTAGCTAATTCTGCACATAAAGAGTGAAACCTACTACGGTTTAATGCAAATGTATCATCGTAAAAAATGAAAGCTTTAATTCCATAAGTTGCTATTACAGATATGAGCTCTTGAATTACTCTTTTGTTAGAAAAAGTTCTTACCTTATGTCCAAACATCTCTTGATAACAAAATGCACATCGATATGGGCACCCACGAGAAGTGACCATTGTTGTAGCTTGCTGCCCTAGAACTTTACGATGATAGGCTTTTAAATCTACTAAATCTCTAGCTGGAGGTAAAACACTGTTAAGATTTTCAATCTGATTTGCTGTTACTACTCCTCTTAGGCCTTCTAACTCCTGCTTTTCTAATACAAACTCTCCTTCCCCTTTAATAACACAGTCAAATAACAGAGCTGTTTCTTCAGGAAGAGCCGTAGGATGAGGCCCACCTACAATTACTGTACAGTCAGGATTATTTTCTTTAGCTATCTTGTTTATCTCTACCGCTAGATGTAAAGAAGAAGAGAATACAGTCATTCCGTATACTTCTGCATACCCCACAGCTTCTTTCCAATTCTCTCTATCAATAAAAGATAGGTCTGTTATTTTAACTTGATGACCCTTAGATCTAAGCATAGCAGCGATATACATTAAACCCATAGGCGGATCTAACTTATCATCTAAAGAATTAAGTTGGGGAAGATTTATTAAGTTTATCATTTTTGTAAAACTATGTGCATGTCTTTGCACGGCCTATTTTTTGTATTTCTTTCTTTCATTATAACTTTGAAACCCACTGTTTCAGCTTCATCACAAAAAGAATCCATATCCCACATTACATAGTGCTCACGTAACAACCAATACTCCCAAGTATAAAGATCTTCAAATTCAATAAAAAAAGGATCTGGCATGGCTACAAATAACTTTCCACCTTCTACAAGTAAGGTATGATATTCTTTTAAAGATTGTAGAGGCTCTCTCATGTGCTCAAAAATATGATACGCCCAAATAAGATTGAAACCTCCAAACTCTCCAGTTCTACCGTAGTCTACTACTTTACCTATTTTAAAACCTAATCTTTTAAACTCTTTTTCTGTAAGAGACGCTTCTCCTAAAACTAGCACTTGATTTTTTCTAAGACCTTCATTCTTTATCTTTCCTTCATATAAAAGAAATCTTAGTTGTTCTACAGACTCATTATTATGTCGTTGTCTAAGATCTATATTATCCCAATTTGTAAACCATACACTCTTACAATTACAAAAAGAGTAACCCCTATCTGAAACTAATAAAGTAGGGACCTCTGTCATACTAGTTCTTATCATGCCGGATGCAACAATCATTTTGAGTTCTCCACAAAATGGACATTTTTGCATACTCCAAGGAGCTATCTTAGGCATTTTTTGAGCGATTGACATAAGCCTTCTCCACTTCAGTCATTATTTTATCTTCACTGAAAGACTCCACACATAGAGGCACTTCATTTTTAAGTGTACAACCGTAATAAGTCACAGGGTTTTTATGACAAGGAGAGCAAGCACAATCCGCCTGTACCCAATAAGCATTCTTAGCATATTTTATATGATTATCCCAACTAGCTGCAGTTAAAAGTTGCAATGTTGGAGTGTCCCATAGATGAGCTACACACGTTAACCCTGTTTCAGGGCCTATGTAAAAATCAAAATACTTAACCATTAAAGCTACTGTTCTGAAATTCCATTTATTTATTTTAGATATAATTCTAGAGTGTTTAAACTCATCACAGAGACATGCCTCATCTCCAGTTAAAACAATTAAAGCCTCGGGGTATTTCATAAGTATTTTGTTGCATACGGATTCTGCACTTTGAAATCTTTTATGCATGGATGAACCTGATAAAGCTACAAGGATTAACCAATCTGCATTATACTCCTCTTTCCATTTTATCATTCGTTGTTTTGCTGTTTCATGTTCCGTTTCAGAGTAGTACAGCTCTCCTCGAATACCATAATAAGTCTCAGGTAAATTACATGAAAAAGTCATAGCATCATAAAAATTCATCTCTCCACATTTGGATCTTCTATATTCATCATTCCTATAATACCGTTGATCTGTTTCATTACAACAATATTTAACTTCAATTGTATTTATAAGATTAAAAAATAGGTCGTATCGATCCTTAAGGTCTTCCCATCGAGTAAATAAAGTATTTCTATCCATAGCGTTTGGACCCTCAGCTTCTACAAAAGAAAGGTTATCTATGTACGGATTATTCTGTAATATTTGAATACCCCTAATGCTAGTTTCAAAGTCAAGTTTATCAACTTTATAATATTCTTTTATAAGACGAGGAAGGTGTGAGGCGTGTAGTAAGTCTCCGTAAGCCCCTAATCTATGAATGAATGCAGTTTTCATATAAAGTGTGGGAGATGATACGCTCATCTCCCAAAGCGGTTTAGTTATCACTATCTACAAAATGTTCAACATACTCAATTCTTGTAGTAACGAATGGAGTAGGACTTGCAACACTTGTAGCCGAATACAAACTAATTACATCTCCGGTAACAACATCATTGCCAGTACCTACAGTCAAAGTTGCTGAAACTGTAGTTCCTGCTGTAGGGTTAGTAACAAAATTCAATGTTCCTAACGCTACAGTACCTTTTCGAAGAGTCCATTGTGATGTACCTCCATTACCTGTAGCATTACAAGTTATGTTCCACTTAGTAATGGTTATAGGGTTCATCACAGTCATTTCTCCTGCTTCAGTTACTTTAGCAGCAGCGCTTCTCGTACCCATAGAAACTCTATGAAACGAGAAGACTTTTTTTGACCCATAAGAAGGGTCGGAGTATGATCTACTCATGATAGCCCTCCTTTAAGCTGATTTAACATGGATTATCCTACCTTCACCATCTGAAGAGTAATCCCATGTTTCAACAAAACCTCCAAGGTAATACCACGCAATACCTTGATCTCTTCCAAAGTCCTTAGGAATGTCTATTCTGATATTCTCAGGTATAGCGATTCCTTCACGAACTGCATCAGAGCCAAAAAAGACTGCTTCACCGTAAATAGAGTTAGATCCTTGGATGTTCGAAAGGAAACTAGTCTCTTCTACGAATCTGCAACCATAGTAAGTCCCGATCTCTCCCGCCGCAGCAACCTTCATAGTGGTTTGCGTTGACTTAGGCTCAAAAAAGTCATACAGACCTCTTATTGAATTTGTAGAGGCTATGCTAATATAATTACCTCCATCATACCTAGGGATATTTAAAACCTTCATCTTGTCAATAATATCTCTAACATTCTTATCTGACATATTGCCAAGAGCTGTAGTAGTAGCTGTACCGTTAATTTTAAACTCTGTGGAAGCTGTATTAACGATAGTTGCTAAATAGTCAGTAGTTGTAAAAACACTAGCTACTGCCGAGTCTAAGACCTTCGCTAAATCGTCACGAAGGACTGTTTTGATGTTATCAGAAACTGATACATCACTAAGCGTCTGAACTTTAAGAGTAAAAGGTATGGAGTTACCATACTCTGATATCTGTAAAGTGCCTTGACGAATTACAAAATTCCTTTTAGGAATTGTATCCGTTTCAGCCAAAGTTCCGCCTTGAGTAGATATATTCGAGATCTTATCGAAAAATACCTTGTCTCCACGGTTCTTTCCAGCTGCGCCTTCAGGATCAACAAACTGACGAAACTTCATCATAGGTTGAGCAGCGTTACGTATTCTTTTGCTCAACTGGTTATTTGTGAAATATCCGCCAAGAGAGCTGATAGACCAAAGTTGCTGTCCCATATTAATCTCCTGTGCCTAAACCTTTATTAGCAGCTAAAGACGATTTTCTATCTTTCAAGTATTCCTCAAGTTCTCCACCAGAAGATTTCTTTATGTTTCCTTCTTGTCTCATTGAACCTGTACCTGCCAAAGATTTTTTTCGTTTAGCTTTAGCTGTCTTCGCTTTGATAAGAGGGCTTTTATCCTTCTTCCCTTTATCAGCTCTATATCTACGTATCTCAGCAAGAGCGTCAGCTACTGCTTGTTGCATACCTCCGCCACCGGGCAATAGATAAGAGGGCCCCAATTCGGGATCTTCAAAGAATTGTTTAGCTACCTTAAAAAGTAGTGACCCTGTTTTACGTATATCTAATGTAGGATCTTCATCGTTAGAATAGTGATTAACAACAGATGTCCATTCTCTATTCTTTGCTTTAACATTTTCTTGAATTCGATCCTGTTCATCCCGATATTTTTTCTCTAAGGCTTTGCTTTCCTGTTTAGTCATATACTCCATAACTTCAAACAGACCATCAGAGTCTCCTTCATCCATGAACTTTTTAGTAGCAGATCTTAGATCGTCTCGAGTGAAAACTGGTTCTTTTTTGCTGTCTGTTTTGGTTTTCTCAGATTCAGCCTTTTCAAGTTTTTCCTCTAGCGTTTTCTTTTCCGCAGTAATCTTATCTATCCGCTTTTGCATACTAGTCTTAACATGTGCTGCAACATCTTTTTCTTCTGTACTTTTTACTTCTGCTTCTTCAGACTCTTCTTCCGAACTATCAGATTCTTCAGTTTCTTCTGACTCTTCACTTTCTTCTTCATCAGTTTCTTCTGTCTCCTCTGACTCATCAGTCTTTTCATCGGTTGCTGATTCCGACTCGGCTTCTGAAGACTCCGATTCTTTTTCCTCTTTCGAGGTTTCAGCATCCTTCACCTTTTCAGGTCCGAAAGCTGTCTCTTTTTTAGGTCGATCTGCTATAGCCTCAGCTACTATCTTTTCCTGAGGAGTTACTTCAGACTCCGACTTTCCAGCTTCAGCTATCTTTCCTTTTGCTTCATCTCCCACTTTTCACCTCCATGTGCTTTAGGTGCACAAGTACCTACCAGCGTTTCTTAGGTTATCGCAGAACCTTTATCCACTTTCCACCTACATAAGACCAGAGACCATCTCCTAGTCTTTTCCCTTCTCCAAAACCTATTTGTTTAGATCCAGCTCCACTGAAAAAAGGAGACTTTTTTTCTAATAGGGATAACTCCCTTTTTATTTCTATTTTTGCTTTCTCCCCTTCGTGGAGCTGGACCTGATTTAACATAGAAGCTTTTATTACAGGGTCTTTACCAAAATGGCCCTTTAACCTTTTTCTAACATCTTCATAGTGCATACCTATTTTAGGGTGACTCATGCATAGTCCCCTTCTGTCATAGGCACTTGCCAATCAACTTTCTCTTCTTTCGTTAAATCTACTATAGTTTTTTTAGCTGTTTCAGACTCATCCAGATAACTGTATATAGCACTATGGAAATTAACAAGAGCTGCTTTATATCCTAAAAGAAACTCTTTTCTTTCTTCATTATGAGCTCTGTCTAGAGATCCATTATGCCATCTCCCATTTTCTTTACCTCCAAGTACATCAATAATCATCTTATCTAAAAGAGGCCTTAAGATTTCAGCCCAACCATTAGTCTCAAGAGTTACTTTAATCTTTTCTCCTAAAACAATGAGTTGTTCACAATCATCTTTATTGTACTGACGTTGAGCTTTTCTTTCTTGTGCTATTGTCATCTTTGCCTCCTTCGGCAGTTTCTGGAGTTTGAGCCTCTAATTCTTTTTGTTTCTGTGCTAATTCTGCATCCTCTTTTTCTATAACCGCATTTTCTGCTTGAGCCTGCTGCTGTTTAAGTTTCAGTACTTCCTCAGGTTTTGAACAATACCTCTCAGGATTCTTTACACCGTCTGTCTCAAGAAAATCATGGGTAGCATTATAAAAATCTTGAGGTGTAGTGATTATCCCCATTTGAATTTGCTCAGTCACTACTTGAAGTCTATTGAGAGCCTTCATAGCCATACGTTGTTTATCTAAGCTATCAATAGAACCTGTAGGAGTAATTTGAGGTGTAAAATCAAAATCTTCTTTGGTGATAGTGATACCGTCTATAATAATAGGGTCCTCTAAACGATCTTTAAGAATTTGAAAAACTAACATGTATACTTTACGTAATGTTTCATTCCACAACATAAGATCTAAAGACAGTAGATTCTGAGAAACTTGCATACCCTGTTCAATCTCACCAAGAGTTTTACCTCCACCTTTATTTGTAGCATTTCTAAAAAGCTGATCTACACTTCCAAGATACTCTTCAGCGTAAGCTTTTAATGTTTGGTTTATACGTTCACTAGATAAATCTACTTTGCTTTGCCCATCATCAAGTCTAGCAATTTCTCCATGTTGAGCTACTTTTACTTTTTGACCTGGAATAAAACGTATGGTATTAGATTGCACTTTAGAAGAAGTGAGTACCGTGTATATAGGAGCATTGTTAATATCATCACGTATAAGCATGTTATTCATAGAGCGTTCCATAAACTCTTGAATAGCTCTAACCATCTCTGGCACTCCTCGAGAATCATGATATCTCCAAGACTTTGATTCATGGTCATGTTTTACATAGTTCCATACATCTATATCATAAGGAAACTCCATACGTTGAAGTAGAGAGTCTTCCACAGAAGCTACATCCGGCATAAAAGAAAATACCCATCGCTCATAACGTTTTTTACCTTCAGGTTTATGCCATGTTAAAGTTTCTCTTATTCTATATAAACCATCAGTATTCTCTGGATGATCTTGAATACCCTCATTACGAGATAATTGAGTATCTAAAATATCGTAGTCTTGTTTACCTGTAGGTTTAAATTCTAATTTATCTAATTTATCTACAATCTCTTGATTAAATATTTTAGCTGTAGCTTTTTCTTCCATTTGTCTCTTAGTTAAAAAATACTCATGCGTAAGACGTTCACTCGTTTCTATATCTGTAGTATAAGAAGGTACTATAATTTTCTCTGCTGGAGGTATGATTATATCAGGAAAAGATTTAACATCTTCATAACTAAAAGTTATAACTTCTTCACCCTCTTTAAATTGTTTAAGTATGTCTTTAATTGTCTCCTTGTCTTCTTCGTCTTCAGCATCAAAACCAAATCTGTTTACTAAAAAACTTTGTAGTTCCTCATCTGAAGCCTCTTTCAATTCTGCTATTAGGTGAGGAGCATATGTTGTTAAATCAAAAGTTTTGGTTTTTATTATGGATTCATATTTCTCTATTACTTTAAAAACACAGTGACCTTTCTCTAAAAAATTATCCACAGCTACACTAAGTTTTTTAAGCCAATCCATCTTTCTTTTTAAAACATAGTTAAGAGCCATTTCAGCTCGTTCTACTTTTTTAGGGTCATCAATTTGTCTTTGATCTAAAGAAGCATCTATCTCTATTGTACAAAGTTTTTTCTGAGCATAAGAAGACATTACATAATTAGGTTTCTGTTTACGAATTAATTTGTCTGTTTCAGGTAAGGGTATGTTTGGTGCACCTGGATAAGGTTTGTTACTAATCCTTTTTATTCCCAGACGTTGATTAGCTGCTGTAACCAATTTACTTTTCCAAGTTAGTCTGTTGTCTTCATCCTGTTGAACATTTGTTCTTAAGTCAGATATAAATGTAAGAAATTCCTCTGAGAAGTCTTTTGATATTTTTAAAGTTTGATCTTGTACATGCGGTTCACTCATATTAGTACTCCCAAGGTATTGCACTTTCAGGGATACCTTGATTGATACCCCATCCATAATCATCTCGAACTAAATCCTCCATAGTCACTATTCTACGGTAATCTCTTGCTTCATCTTGAAGTGATCGTGCTCCCCAAAGAAGCATTACAAAAGCATCCGCCCTATCGGGAGATTGACCTAGTCTTTTCTTTGTTTCAACTTTAGGTTCAACCATAATTTTACCATTAGACCTGTAATGGTAATTAATAGATCCCAATTGACGAATGAGTTTAGGCTCATTTATAATAGATACTTTACCTTGTTCAAATTGTTCTCTTGCATACCACCACATTTGAGATTTAAGATTAAAAAATCTTTCATCATCAGATCTAGACCCTGCATTAATAGGGAGTACTATAGCACCTTGTTCTTTTAAAGCATCTGTCACTCCTCCCCCTACACCTACATCGTCTATTACAATAAGTTTAACGTTCTTAGCTTTTGATTTAACAATAAGTCGGCCTACAGTTTCCATAAGAGATTGCTTGTAAGCTATGTCTTGCTCTTTGAGAGCGTTGCCTTCCCCATATTGAATCACAATCTCATCATCTCCAAACCTAGCGATATCTGAAGCTATAATTTTCTTGTCTTCTTTCACAATCTCACGGTTGATTGCAGCACGAATCCAATCTGAAGGTATAACAGTATTACCTCTAGAAAGCTCATCCCATGATCCTTCAAGGAATCGCTTAACCCATTCCTCAGGGTACGTCTTTCTTAACTGAGCTTCATAGTCTTCAGGTAGAAAAGGGTTATCTCTAGGCAGAGAAGGGATAAATATGTAATCGTCTCCTCCTCCCTGTAAAACAAAATCATCTTTAAGCCAACAGTCTTCAGGATTTGATGTGAGTAAACCGTAATAACTGGGAAATACCCCTGAGGGTAATCGACGTCTAAGTCGAGACTGGAAAAGCAGGAAGTGACCTTTAGAAACCTCTGATGCTTCGTCAATACCAAACCATCCGAGTTCCATGGATTTAAGTTTGGAAACATTTTCTTCTTCAGACATTCCCAAATAAATAATTTCAGAGCCATTTACCAAAGTGATTAGATGCTCAGATTGGTTATGACCTACGATAAGTTCAGGAGGGAAACATTCCAAAAGAGTTTTAAGAGTGGAATTTTTAAAATCCGTTAAATGATACCGGCAAAGAACCCCACGATTTCCAGGGTATTGCATGGAAAGTTCTTTAGCCTCTTCACATAACCAACGAGATTTACCTCCACCCATAGCACCACCGAATAATTTATAACGGTGAGCGTGCCCATGTGCGATCTTCTGCGTGGGAGTCGGTTCATATGTGTTTATAATGTCCATGCTTCACCTTTTATATACTTTTCCAACCATCGTTGAGGAAGAGTTAATTTTAGCCATAAGATA
>SDBT01001177.1_pt1 | contig 45217 bp, 60 predicted proteins | sample 2277101 | NCBI WGS metagenome assembly SDBT01 (sample SAMN10404973, study PRJNA504765) | marine sediment metagenome | isolation source: marine sediment core GS10_PC15, 103 cmbsf | place: Arctic Ocean: Southern Knipovich Ridge | collected 2010
GTTGACATGCGCCGCGCCTTGCCGGGGAACTTGTCGTAGACGGAGACATGCTCGATATCGCCGTAATTGCCGGTCGCGAACAATTTCTGTTCCTTCTTGCGGCGGCCGATAATTGCCGCTGGCTTGTTCCATCCCATAAATTGCGCTGCTGCTGCCTTGTGGTTTCCGGCGTTCAGGCTCTTGGTTAGTTTGGCCTTGAAAATTCCACCTGTATTGTAATGGAACGACACTGCGACACTTTGAAAGACAGAAAATCAAAACCGAGGACAGAAATTCGTCGGAAATGAATTACTGACCTTTCCGACCTCTGCCAAAAAGCCTCTGCGACACTTTGGGGCAAAACCTCACACTCTGGTTTTGCCCCGCAACATGGCAGCGACACTTTGGAAATGACTTTGCCTGCGGGCTTGCGTTATATGGAAATGTCTATATATGTAGTGCGTCCACACAAACAGGGGTTAGGTCGCCGCAATCCCGCTGCGACACACTGAAAAGGGGTTAAGATATGTCTACGAAAATCACCGAAATCGGCAAGGCCGAATGCAAGATCATCCGCGATGCGATGCAGGTTGCGCTCGACCTCGTCGCCGAGGATTTCGGCTTGGAAATCCTTGCCGGCAACATTTCGTATGAGCCGGGAAAGGCGCGGATCACCGTGACGGCAAAAGTGCCGGGGGCGCTTTCCGAGGCGCTAAAGTTCGAAGCCGAATTGTCGGGTTACACACTCGACGAGGTCGACGGCCGCAAGCTGGTTGACTTCAAGCCGCGCGCTCACAAAATGCCGTGGATATATGAGCAGAACGGCAAGCGGTACAAATGCGGCAGTGCCATCGCCGACAAGTATTTCAAAACCGGCGAGGCCAAGGTCATGCTGATGCGGCCGAGCGCAGCGCCGACGCAGGGATGATCTACTACAACGAGAACGATCCGCATGCCGCACAATGGCTGCGGAACCTGATCGCCGCCGGGGTAATTCCCGGCGGCGAAGTCGATTCACGCTCAATCGCGGAGGTTAAGCCCGATGACGTCACGGGATTCAGACAATGCCATTTCTTCGCCGGAATCGGTGGATGGGCCGAGGCAATTAGACTTGCTGGCGCCGATCACATCGACGGGCTCTGGACCGGATCAGCCCCGTGTCCACCGTTCTCAATTGCCGGCAAAGCGCAGCGATGCCCTGAGTGTGGCGGAACGAGTAATATCTGCCATCCTCGCAAAACCGGACATTTCGTCTGCCTCAATTGCGGCTGTGATCGATGGGCCGACGGACGCCACCTGTGGCCAGAATTCGGTCGTCTCATCCGCGAGTGCCAACCTGCAGTCGTGTTTGGCGAGCAAGTTGCAAGTCCAGATGGGCGCGCATGGCTCGGGGCAGTATGCGCTGATCTGGAAACAATGGGATATTCCGCTGCAGGAGCCGATCTGTGCGCTGCGGGCGTCGGCGCGCCGCACATCCGGCAGCGCCTCTGGTTTGTGGCCAACACCGCAGCAGGCCGACAGCAAGCGCGGCGGGAGCGATGCACGGGTTCGGACGGAAGGTGCGACACTGCCCGAACAGGCGACGCTGTCGGGCTGGGCGACGGCCAGCAGCAGGGATTGGAAGTACACGCCGGGAATGGCGACGGTGAGGCCGGACGGTCGCGGGCGCCTCGACCAGTTGCCGAGGCAGGCGACGCTGGCCGGCTGGCCGACACCGATGGCCGGGACGCCAGCGCAGAAGGGCTACAACGAGGCCGGAAACACCGACAGCAGCCGCCTGACGGTGGACATGGCCGGCTGGCCGACACCGACCAGCCAGTCGCCGAACTCGCAGCGCGGCAGGGAGCAGAACCCGGAGAAGCGGAAAGCGGCCGGGCATACCGTGAACCTGAACGACGCGGTTCTTTATCTGGAACACGACGGGCCAGCCCGGTTGAAGTCGAATGGCGAAATGCTGATTGGCTCAGATGCCGGGATGGAAAGTGGCGGCCAGTTGAATCCGGCACATTCCCGCTGGCTCATGGGATACCGGGCCGTGTGGGGAAGCTGCGCGCCTACGGGAATTCGATCTGCCCTGCGCTAGCTGCCGCGTTCATCCGCGACGCCTTGGAGGCGATTGCAGAATAGGGCAGCGACACTTTTAGGGCACGATGGCGATGGCGATGAAGATCGCCACCGTCAGCGCCAGGTGCCAAGCTATTTCTTTGCCTGCGCGACTCTGCGCAACCTGCGGGCGTGGAACCAATGTTCGTTACATTCGGCCTCGCTGGCCCGCGACGTCAGTTGGACAAGGGTGTCGCCGAGTAGTGTTTCGGATTTGCCTGTGACCGTCCCCTTCATCCCGCTGATTGTGTCGACGTAGACGTCGCCGAGTTCGATGTTTATCTTTCTTGGCATACTTGTTCTCCTGTTCCTGTTTGGTTTCGTTATGGCGTTTCCCAAGGTCATCTGTTGAAGCGCCGACGGATCCATTCCTCAAGATCCTGCTTTGGCCGGAAATTGTTGCGAACATAATGCGCTTCGTCTCGACCCGCCGGCGCCGACAGCGAGACCTCATCCTTTGCAAATCGGCCATGTTCCCATCCGATGAATTCGCAGACGTCATTCGCGTCGACGAAAATGAGGCAATGCGGCAGTTCCTTTGCGTCCGGCTTTATGATCAGGCTGTGGTTGCGATCGCCGATTGATTTGCATTCGAGGCAATCGCCGACATCGATCGCATTCAGCTCGCCGATGGCCGGACGCCAGAACAGATTGAACATGACCGACGTGGCAAACTCAGCCTTGGCGCCGCGGATGTGATTGGCCGCGTCCACATTGCCTATCGACGAGCCGTGTCCAGGGTCAAGGCACCTGTGCTTGGCATAGTGAAATCGTTGCTTGCCGACCCATTCGCACAATGCGATTTCGCCCGCTTTCAATCGAAACGACGTCACACCATCGTCGGCTGTGGCGGCTTGATGAAAGGCCATTTGCTTTCTCCCATTTGGCTGATTTCTATTTCGACGTGTGGCCGACCATTAGTCCGCCGCTGGCAGGCATGGAGACAGACGATCAGGTCGTCATCGTTAAAAACGATCCCGCTGAGTGCATCCATGAAAATCTTGAGCATGTTGTCGATGTCGGGAGCGTTGAACATATAGACGTTCGAAGGGTCGGCGCGCTGCTTTACCGACCACGATTTCGGGATCCGATAGTAAGCGATGATCGACAGCTCCAGCGGAAAACGCCACGGCCGCCGGCGCTCCATCGCCTGGCGCGCTACCCTGCGTATTATCGCCATGTAGCGTTTCTGCCGCGGCTTGGTGAAGAACTCACCAGTCGCAGAAAGGCCAGCCCGATCCCAAGAGACAGGCTGGCCCATAACCTTGAATTTGATGACGAACATCACTCGGCGGTCGCGTCGGGCCCGCCCTTTTTATCCTTGTCGAGAAACGCCGGGATGCCCTCGCCATCGTCAGCGGCGGCAGCCGTGTCAGCACCAGCGGGGTTAAGACTGGTTGTTTCTGCGGCTGCCGCCTCACCCTCTCGGGTGTCCTTGCGTTTCTTCGCCTTCGCCTTGGCGTCGTTCTTGGCCTTGGCGGCGGCATTCCGTTTGATCATCGCCGACTTCAAATCCTCGGCAGCGAGCCGCTGGCCTTCGTGCCAACCTTCAAGCCATGCCTGACCGGCGTCGGTCGATTCGTCATACTCCGATTTCGCTTCCTTGCCTAGCAAGCCCGCTGTCTCGCCCTCGGCGCGGGCTCGATCGACGAGCGGTGCTAGGTGATCGGTGTCGAACATGCCGAGCTGTGAGCCGAGCGGCAAGCCCATCCAAACCGCCATCTGGACGCGATCCTTGATTTCCTGCGTGATGATTTCCTCGTCCTCGGCCTGATGGATCCGGACAGCTTCGTCCATAATCCTCAATTTGAAGCCCTCGGCCTTGGCCTGTTTCCTGAGTTTATTGTATTTCGTCCGGGCCTCGTCGCACACAGCCTTTTGCCGCAGGATCGGATTTAGATGGTTGAAAAACAGCGCCTTCGTTTCTTGCGGCGTCAGTTCGAATTCATCCGGCGGGTGATTGTTGCCGATACCATTGTCGTCTGCCATCAGTTCATTGCCTTCTTTGTTGTTTCATCATCGTCCACGGGCTCGGCCGTAGCGGGCACGCCCTTGATGTTCACAAGTCCTTTGCCGCTGACATTTGTGAGCGGCATATCCTGCCCATCGACCATGAGCCAGACCAGCCCGGTTTGCGCTACTTCAACCAGCTCGTCAGCGGACAGGCGCCAGCAGGTAACGATCCGCTTGCCGTCCGAGAAAGCATCGGTGTCGCCGACCTTGCGAGGGCCGAGGCCGATGATTTTAGACGGCGCCGCCAGGGTACAATTGCAGCCTTCGAATTTTATGCTCTCAGCCATTGCTTAACCCCGAGTTGCCGGCGAATCGAAAATGTCAGGGCGAAGCTGATGCCTTGCTACCACACCGTTCGTAATTTTTTCGATGGCGACAGCGTACCTCGACCTGACCTCGCGCTCGCCCGTACACAATGCTGAAATGAGTTGCTGCGAACAGCCTAGAGCTGTGGCCAAAGCCTGCTGCGATCCCATGATGGCGACGGCACGCCTCATGTGTTTTTTCCGGTCGCTGATACCCATGTTTTCTGCGGTAAACGATATATTATGGCCAGTCAATACCAATAAGATAGTTGACCCTGCAACTTTTTCTGTGGTAGCGACGCTGCGAGAAGGAGTCAGGACATGACCGACCAGATGGACATCGTTGCCGGGAAAATCAGAGCCGGCTGCGATATCAATCGGGAGCTGCGCGCCGAAATCAACAAGCTCATTGAACTCAGCGACGCGATCGAAAAGGCTCACGACGCAATGCTCAAATCTGAGGCCCAGGGAAGTGTGGGATATGCCGGGCGCGGGCAGAGTATCAAAGACCGCGACATTCCGGACGGCATCAAGCCGAAAGAGATGTTTCCGACCCTTGTCAACAATGGAGACGAATAATGGTGAAGCCGAACATTGAAGCGCAGGAAGAAGAAGGCACGGCGCTGATGCCGCAGGTCACGGCGATTTTATTGATCACCGAGCCGGGAAAATTCGAGGCGTTTTACGAGACAATCGTCGCCGAGACGGACGCATTCAAGGCTGACTTGTCAACGGCATTGAGCCGCGCCGAAATTGCCAAGATGGCTCGGAAGGTGGCCAAGACAAAGACGTTCCTCGACGCGACAGGCAAGGCGCTAAATGACGAAGCGCGCACGAAGATGAACGCGGTCGATGCGTCACGCCGTGCGATGCGGGAGCGCCTGGATACGCTGCGCGACAAGGTGAGGCTGCCGCTGACCGAATGGGAAGATCGCGAGGCAAAGCGCGTCGAGACCGTTGAGGCAAAGTTCAAATGGTTTGGCGGCGCTATGCTGTGGCCGCTCGATGCGGACTTGGGCGAAGTAAAAAAGTACCGCGACCAGCTTATGTCATTCACGGTCCGCGTGGAATTGTTCCAAGATAAGTTTGACCGGGCAAAGAACAATCACGCCGAGGCCATAGAGGCAATCAACCTCATAATCGAGCGGGCCGAGAAGATGATCGCAGATGCCGCCGACCTTGAGCGGCTGCAGAAGGCCGAGGCGGACCGGCAGCGGAAGGCGGACGCAGAAGCCGCCACCAAAGCTGCCGATCTGAAACAGGCAGCATTGCGGGAGAAGTTTCAGCGCGAAGCAGACGACAAGGCCGAGCGCCAGAAGCAGGAGGTCGCCGAGGCCGTCGAAACCGCCAAGAAGAAGGCGAAGCGCGAAGCCGATGCCGAAATTCAAATTGCCCGCGAAGCCAGCGAGGCCGAGATCAGGGGATTGCGCGTCGCCGAGGCCCAACGGAAGGCGACCGCTGACCTCGAAGCCAAGGAACAGGCACGGCGCGAGCGCAACAAGAAGCACCGGGCCGAGGTCGAGCTGGCTGCGACTATTGCCATCGCGACAGCCGGCCAGATCGAGCGCGTCGACGCGGAATTGATAGTCGAGGCCATCATCGCGGGCGGCATCCCGCGCGTCAGATTGGAGTTTTGATATGACTCAGAAAACACGCGCCTTGCGCACCGCCGAGATTAACTTGGGAAACGCTGAAAGACGGATCGCCAACCTATTGAGCCTCACCGAGAAACAGGGAGATCACGTCCAAATGGTGAAGGATGAGTCCGGGCGGAAGGATGCGATCATCGACCATATCCGCGAAAGCGAACTACTCCACATCGCCAGTCTGGAAAAGACGAACGCCCGTATCGAAGAATTGGAAATCGAAAACACCAAGATCAAACTCGACGAAGTCATGTGCGGATGGGCGCTGAAACAATGCCAGTTGCAGTTGCAGCGGGCACTCGGCTGGATCGACCACGCCGACGACAAGGCCGTGGGTCAAACTGCTTCCCCGGCTCCGGAGGCTCCCGATGTTGAGAATTGAGCCCTTGATGCCGCCGGCCAAGATTAAGGTGGCGGGTGCCTACAGCATGGCCGACGTCGACTATCACGCTGACCCGTGCGAGGTGCCGAGCCTGTCATCGACCATCGGCCGGCGGCTGGTCGACGCATCGCCGGCACACGCATGGAATGACCATCCGCGGCTCAACCCGCCCAAGGAAGATGACGACAAGCCTAAGCCGCCGGCAAAGTTTGATTTTGGATCGTTGATCCACAAGCTGGTCCTCGGCGCGGGCGCCAACATCGAGGTTCTGCCTTACGACGCTTGGACGACGAAAGAGGCGCGCGAATTCCGCGACGCCGCTTATGCGGATGGCAAGATCCCGGTGAAGCAGAAGGACTTTGATCGGGCCGAGGTAATGAGTGTGGCATTTTTCCGGCAGATGCTATCGGCGGATCCACAGGTCAAAGCGTGTATGCTCCACGGCGACGCCGAGATCGTCATCGCATGGCAGGAACAGTCGATATGGTGTCGCGCCATGCTCGACAAGGTGATCGTCTCAGAGGACGGCAAGGTCGCGACAATCATCGACTACAAATCGACCGAGGCGAGCGCCGCGCACCACGAGACTGAGCGGCGTATTTTCGCAATGGGATATGATTTTCAGGGCTTATTCTATGGTCGCGGACTTGTCGCTCTGCTGCCGGAACTCGAACGGATACATTTCATAATCATTACGCAAGAGGTAAAGCCGCCCTTTGGCATGTCGGTCATTCAGCCGACAATCGAGGCTATGGAGCTGGCCGAGGTCAAGGTTCTGACGTCGATGGCACTATGGGAGCGGTGCATGTCGACCGACAAATGGCCGGGATATCCGGCTGTGACATTGCCGGCCAAGCCTCGGCCTTGGAGTGAGACCGACTGGCTGGCGCGCGAGGTCAATGACCCGATGCTTGCCGGCCTCGACATCAGCAGATTCTATGGCGAACGGCCGCCGCGCGAGGCGAAAAAGTTGGAGATATTGCCGTGAGATTTGGGCCATTTCGTCACCGGCATTGGAAGCGACTGATTAGACGGAGAAGCCGAGAATATCGGCTGCGCTTTAGAGGGAAGCGTCGGATGGATCGGTGGGTAAAGCGGTACACGAAACGCTCCAAGGGACTGAGTCCTGCCGCCGAATTGCTCGTCCTAAACTGGATGTTAGAACGCAATGTGGGATTATAGGACATGACAGCGACATTCCGATACGCCAGCCTGACGAGCGCCAAGCCGCTGATCGGCCTGTACGCCGAGAGCGGATGCGGCAAGACCTATTCGGCGCTGCTGCTGGCGCGCGGGTACACCGGGCCCGCCGGCAAGATCGGGATGATCGAGACGGAGACGGGCCGTGGTGAGGCTTACGTCGACATGATCGAGGGGGGATATGATGTCTGCCCGCTGCAGGCGCCGTTTTCGCCCGCGGCTTATGGCGAGGCGATCAAGGCAGCCGAGGCCGCCAAGTATGACGCGCTGATCATCGACAGCGCGAGCCATGAATGGGAAGGCGAGGGCGGCGTCCTGGCGATGGCGGCAGACAATCAATCGAAGGGGATGACGGGCGTCATCGTCTGGCAGAAGCCAAAGATATCACACCAGCGGGACTTTATCGGCAGGCTGATGCAAACGCCGATCTCGCTGGTGATCATTTGCATGCGGGCGAAATACCCGATGAAGCAGGGCAAAGACTCGAAGGGCAAAACGACCTGGGTCCGCGCCGAGGTTGTGGAGCCAAAACAGGCTGACGATTTTCTGTTCGAAATGTTCGTGCATGGCTGGATCGACGACGAGCATCGCTTCCGGGGCACGAAATACACGCGGCCCGATCTGCGCGAGATCATCCGCGACAATGAAAAGATATCGATCGAGACCGGCGAGCGGCTGGCTCATTGGACACATGGCGCTGAAAAACACGGCATCACCGAAGCGGCGCCAGCCGACAATAGCGACGCTATTATGGAAGAAGCTGCTTCCGTTGCCGCCCGCGGCAGCGAGGCGTTCCGCGATTATTTTAAGGGATTGCCCGAGGCCGAGCGCGCGGTTATCCGGCCACGCATGGATGAATTGAAAGCCATCGCCGAGGAACAGGCTCCGCTCGGCTGATGTCCAATTTCATCACCGATACAGGCGAGCGGCTGCCCTATGAGATCACCCAGGTCCGCGAAACATGGGCGATGGCGCGCTGGTATAACGGCGACGGGCCCGCCAGATTGATTGTCAAGGTCGAATGGAAAGGCATCATAAGGCGCATCGACACCAAACGCACAGTCATGGAAGGCGAAACGCTCAATTGCCGTCTTAAACTTTCGGCATTCTAGCTAGCGACAAACCCTGTCGGCCGATGATGTCATCGTATCCAGCCAGCGCGCCAATTGCGCGGAGACAAGGTCAGCGTCGTTGTCGGTGATCGGCGGCTCGGTCCAGAAAGCACACTCCGCCGACGGTGCCGTCGTCTGACAGGCCGGCAAAGCCAGGATGATGATGCCCAGGGTGATTAGAACGGCCGCTGTGGCGCTGTTCATTGCTTCGTCCTATCCTTCAACCGCTGGCGGACTTCATCGTCTGTGCGGGCCTGAGAGGCCGCCAGTTCTTCTCGGCCGATCTTGAGATTCTTCATGTGGCGCTTGATCGCCTTTTGCCGCTCGGCCGCAGCACCGGATCGTCGTGCCTTCAGAAGCGCGATGCCGATAGCCGCGGCGATGCCGACAGCAGCGATCAGATACAATTTGGCCTTGCCGAACAGGCCGAGGATCATTCCTGCCATAACTTGTCCGGCTTATCAAAATCCGAGCGGGATAGAATGTATCTCGTGAGAGTGGTCGTCACTCGCGTAACCTCCGCAGCCAATTGCGTCATGGTTTCCGTCAGCTTCTTGATGTTGGCTTCGTTCACGGCCATCGCGACAGCCGCGCCTGGCACTGTTCGCGGTCGAGCCTCTAACTGATTAGCACGAATTTCAAGGGCGGACATACGACGGTCGGAATATGTTTCCGTGCGGGTATCAATTTCTCCGACCTGGGCGTCCATTCGGCCTTTCCACATGGCAATGACCGATACCGTGATGAATATGTGCAGGGTCAATGCACCAAGGGTCACAATGGAGATATTGCGGTTCATCACCCACGGCTCGCGGGTTTGGTTTTGACCTGTCATGCTCATCCCCCGGTAACATTTTCGACCCACATCACATTTCGCCGATTCGAGATCGTGTGAAGTATCCGCCTGCCCAGGTGCCGATATAGGCAATGCCGCCGACGATCGGAGCGATGATAAATAGTTCAAGCACGGTGATGACCGAAGGGTCGGACCAAGTCGGCACGAACGTCTCAATGACGAACGTCGCGAACTCGGTGAGCGGGCTTACCAGCATGACAGCAGAGCCGCCGGAAAGGATCGCGGCAGTGGCCGCCGAAGCCTGCACCTTGCGCTGTGTCTTGATCGACTGCTGATAGACCAAGCCTTTGCCTGTTCCCATGATGCGCTCCTTTATGTCGTTGGCGTGTGCGACGGCCGCACGAGCAGCTTGCCGCGGATCACCGTCTGCGACGACGGGCTTAGGAAAACCTCAGATTGGTGCGTGTATGCGCCAGCGACAACGACCTCGCCGAGCGCGATCGCGACCTCGAACAATCCGCCGGGCCCGTCGGTGATGGTCACGCCGACGCCGACCGTCTTTTCGAACTTGATTTGCGGCAGACCGTCTTTCCACAGGCTAAAGCGGATCGCTGCGCCTGTGATAACCTGCGCGGCGCCAGCTTCGTCTTTGACCGCGAACGCAAGCACGGCGCTGTCGCCGCCCTGCATGGAGAAATCGAATATCGGGACCACGTTTGTCATTGTCATTCCTCACGTTTCGGCGCGAATTTCGCATTGATCGCCACCGGATCATGCCACTTGGCAGCGAGCAGCAGAGGGTCGTGCCATTTTGCAGCGATGTCTACCGGATCGTGCCATTTCGCCGCAAGGTGCAGCGGATGATGCCAAAGCGCATCATCTATATCGACGGGCTCTTGCTCGAATAGTGGCTGACCGCCCGTCGCGTTCGCGGCAATATCAATATCGAATGAGATCGTGCCGGTAGCCTGTAGCGTTCCGCCGACCGCCGCATCGCCGGCAATGTCGACATCGATGGCAGCCGAGCCGGCGCCTGCTTTGATGATGATGCCGTCGCCGGCCAGCAGCGCCGCGATGTTGAATGCGCCCGCACCGCTCTTGAACTCGGTCGTGGCGCCGGACAGATCGACGAATATCGATGCGCTGGCCGAGGCGGAAACAATCTTGGCGCCATCGCCGAGCATGTCGAGGTCGAGCGACGCCGTCGCCTTGGCCTGCAGCAGCGCCGACGGAGCGCCGACGAGATCGACGTCGAGGGCTGCTAGGCCGGCGCCGAATGCGGTGCGGAGCGCGTCCGCGACCATATCGACTTCTAACGCCGCCGTGCCGGATCCGGCCTGCGCCCCTGTGACCGTGGCGTCGGCCGACATATCCACAACGAGAAAGGCCGAGCCGGCACCGGACTTGAACTTGATCGCATCGGCCTGGCTGTCGACGACAAATGCGGCGCTTGCAGCGGCAGCGAACGTCGCCGATGGTGCGCCGGACAGATTGATGAAAAACGAGAACGTCCCGCTACCGATTTTGAATTCCGTCGAAACGCCAGCGAGATCGACGTCGAAGGCTGCCGTCGCCGCGCCCTGGCGGACGATGACGGCCGTCGCCGACATATCGACATCGATCGAGGCGACGCCGATACCGTTTTTGAACTCCGACGTGTCCGCCTCCATCTGGAACCGGATTATCACCGAGGCGCCGGCGGCAAAGATGCCACTCGGAGCGCCGGACATATCGACGTCGAAGGCTGCGACAGCATCACCCTTGGCAAGCCGGACAGCATCGGCTGCGACATCGACATCAAACGATGCCGTGCCAGCGCCAGGGAAGGCCGACGAGATGGTGGCATCGGCTGCCATGTCGACAGTCAGGGCGGCTGTCGCGGATCCCGACTTGAATTCAGTAGCGACGCCAGCGAGGTCGATCTGCAATGCTGCGGTCGCTGCAGCAGCGAAAGTCGCGGAGACCGACCCGGAAAGACCGACAACGATGGCGGCAGTGCCGCTACCTGCTTTGAACTCGGACGTTATGCCCGCGAGGTCGACGCTGATGACCGCCGTGCCCGCACCAAACGCCGTTCTGGTTGCATCAGCAGCGACATCGACCACGAACGCGCAGGTGCCAGCTCCGTCGAAGGTTTCACCGCCCGAGATGATCGTGGCATCGGCCGCCATATCGACGACCAGCGCCGCGGTGGTGTCACCCGACTTGAACTTGACCGCGCCACCGACGGCATCGATGTCGAAGTCCGCAGTCGCGACCGCGGCAAAGATCCCGCTCGGTGCGCCCGAGAGGTCCACATCGAGCGCGGCGGTCGCATCGCCGGACTTGAACTTTACCGCGTCGGCGGCCAGATCGAGGACAATGGCTGCAAGAGCCGACCCGACCGCCGTACGCCTGGCGTCTGCCGCCAAGTCTAATTCGAATGAGAACGTGCCAGAGCCAGCCTTGAACTCTGACGTGACGCCGGCAAGGTCGACATCGAAATCGGCAGTGGCCAGAGCTGCGAACGTCGCCCCGACAGAGCCAGACATATCGACTTGCAAAGCTGCCGTCGCAGCACCTACGGCAAATCGCAGGCCGTCTGCAGCAACGTCGACATTGAGAGAGGCGGTCGCGCTGGCGCTGATAACAACGACCGCATCAGCGACCATGCCGACAGTGAATACTGCTGTTGCGTCAGCGGGGCTCGTGCGCAGACCATCGCCAGCAATGTCGACGACAAGTTCGCAGGTGCCAGCGCCTACCTGTATGCTACGGGTTGCGTCAGCAGAGGCATCGACGACAAGGGCGCAGGTGCCAGCGCCGGCAAACACAGTGCCGGACGAAATTGATCGCTCGTTGTAATAAAAATCACCGTCATTAACATCAAAATACAGATACGCTAAAACCTTTCCGCCATTATCATAAACATTCGCGCTGAATAGAACCGGCCCAACATTTGTTTCTTCGTTAAGATTGCTTACCCAATTGTCGTTATCGGCTCCCGTTTCATATTGGTTAATATCGCCTGTCGTGGCATCATCATCGGCCGACAACAGATATTGTATATCCGTTGCATCGTCGATGACAAACGCCATATCACTGCCAAGGTCCGCAGGCTCCGATCCTGTAATATCTGTCGCAATGGAAATGCTTGAGCCGGGACTGTCAGCATCGTCAAACCCGACAACATCTATTTGGCTCGCACCTTGATGAAACACACAGCGAATCTTGCTGACGGTTCCGTTATCATAAACCGCAGCCCTGGGATAACCTGTATATTCTGCTGTTGCTGCTGCTTGTGTGTGTTGGTGCCCCCAAGTGTTATCGCTCAAATAAGTAGAATAACGTAGATTCCCCGAACCCGAGAAGTTGTAAAATATGTGCATCCTGTCGTTGGAATCGCCGGCACCATCACCTATTGTGAGAATGCAACGGCTAGAATCGAGTTCTACCTTGTCCAGGTTTTCAACTACGATACGGTTAGTCCAAGACCCTGATTCTCGGCGGGAAAGATGCACACGTTCATACGGCTGCCCCATGATAAATGTAGCAGCAACAGCATACGCTTGGATGACATCGCCATCCGAACGGACTGAAATAGAAGTAGCTGATGGTACAGTAGAACCGGCTTGATCAATAGCTTCCTCGGTAATGACCCACAGGTTAGTGGAGCAATCAAATGTATTATAACGGTCAAGTGGATTATTAGGCGTTCTATTGTAAATTATGTGAAGAATAGTCCCAACCAGAATTGAGGTAACACTAATGGCGACTGGTACAAAATCCGGATTATTATCTGCATCCTGTACCGTCCAACCGCTTGAAGGATCGTCACTGTCCGCTTTTAGAACGTCAATACGTGTACCGCCACTTTCCGTAACTACACAATAATATGAATCGCCACTTTTGAACGGCCCACCATGCGGTCTAAGAAAACCGAAAGTCTCTTGCACTAGAGCAATTGGCAAGACCATCAGATCAATCCGCTATATGCTACAACACCGCCAGCCGTTACGGTCGGCAGGATCATCTGAGTGGCAAAACCATTGTCGTCCAGGTGTGTCCTCCAATCAGCATAGGTTTTCCAATTAAGCTCTGGCGCCCCTTGTTTCCGGCTTTGTAGCGGCGACAGCATGTGAATGACCGTCCCGCTGCGCTCCGTTATCAGTCGACGCATGTCGTCGCATAGCCGCAAGCCAGCGACATCATCGGTGCCGTTCAAGACTTCTTCGGAAATCACATAACGCGGCGAATTGGCCATAGCGTTGAACACGCGATCGCGGGATTGTCTTGTCTCCAAGTCCTCGTCGATGACGGTGCCGCTGCCACGAACCTGCGGTGCCGCCCTGCCACCGCGCAGGAATAATTCAAGCGGATCGCGCATCCATTGCCAGTTGCCAAGATGTTCATTCGGCACCGTCGAGACTTGGGCCCTGTTTGGCAGACGTCCATGCACAGCAATCCAGCTTTCCCGACTATGAAGTTCACTCCGAGCCGTCAGCCATTTTTCAGTCGCCTCGACACGGTTCACATCCAGCGTTAGAGCGGCGCCGGGATCCGATGGCACACAATAGATTTTGTCGACATCAGGATCGATGCCAGCGTCCAGACAATGCTGCCGGATTTCCGCTTCTTCGGTGTTGCCTTGTTCGCCCAGGATATAAGCTGAGATTTCCGTGCCAATCACATCGACGCCGAGGTCTCCAAGACCTTCTCCGGTCCAATTGAAGCCCGCCCCTACAAGGGCGACGCTATCGCCAGCGTTGAGGCTCAGAACGCCGGCGAGCAACCCTGCATAGCGACCACGCTGGTATTGTCCGATGGACCAATAATGGTAGTGCAGAAGAATCCCATCCCGACCGTTCCAATGGCCATGTTTCTCAGCGCCGGTCCGATAAAACTGGTCAAATGCGGCCTTGTCCCAAACAGGCATGGTCAGACATCCTTGTACTTCGGCGGAACGTACAGCCCTGATGGGCGTCTGATCACGGTGGCATCACCATGCATGGTGATAGGCATCAGTTGCACCGCCAGTTGGTAAGCTCAACACCATCCCGCGTGAGCCCACAGACGAACGGTGGCATAGGATGCGTGTGAGGGTGCGTATGTGGTTGAGGTGGATGTGAATGCGGCGGTTCCTGCGGTGCCGCGGCGGCAATGCCAAAGACCATGGGCGGCGCGCCAGTCTGCTCCGCGCCAACATCCGCCAGGCCCAAATTGGCCAACACTTCCGCACTTCCATATCCGAGCGATGCCGGATCGAGATGAGAGCTGATAGCCACATCGATGTAGGTAGCGGTGCCGACCACGGAATTAGGCCCAACCGAGACGTTATCACCGCTGGTCGTGCCGGTGTAAACATCGAAATCAAGATCATTGGATAGCCCGACACAATTATTATTGCTGTCAAAAGCCTTGTCGCTGGCTGGAACGATATTGTTCCTAAAATAAAGCCCGACCAGACATTTTCCGTTGCCGGCAACTCCATGTTTTACTCCACCATGAATTGTGTTGTGCAACACATATTGTCGCCCGCCAACGGCGCCGCTTTGGCTGCTGTCTGTCTTGAAGGCATTAGTATTAACACCATACCCTTGCGCCACGCTGCGCCGAGTACGCAACACGATGTTTTGCACCAGATACAGCGGCCCAAGCCGGACCGGTGCGGTCGCGATCGCAGCGATGCCGGCATTGTCCATCAGATTGCCCCAGACACGGACATTGCGGCCTCCGCCTTCGGGCTCGATAGCGTTGTCCCAAATGCCATCAATGAAATTGCCGTATATGTCGCTGTCAGCGCCTGGAAACCCTAGTTCGGTGTCCTCACTGGCACCAGAAATGCCATCCGTAAAATACCTGCCCTCAACCGCAGTTATGTCATTGTAGCGAATAACATTATTTCCAGACGATTGTTTGAAGAACACCGCATTAGCGCCACGCGGATGACAGCGAGTGTCCGTAGCGTCGCAGGTGTCCAGCCTGATTTCGGCCCATGAATTGGAACCACCGCGAGGATCATAGATACGGTTGCGCTGGATGACCAAGCGCCCGTAATTCGTGCCATGCCCATTGCCTGTCCAGATGGCATCGTCTGCCTCTGCAAAGCCACTTACCGCGTTGATCCGGCCCCAATTGGTGATCTCATTATCTTCAATGACGAGGTCATTGACCGGACTTGACCCGGTTAGAACAATCGCATCCTTCTGCGCATTGATCAGTTTGAAACCGCTGATTTTGATGAAAGTGCTGTCTTTGAAAAGGATATTGTTCAGGACATTGGAACCGTCCAGCGTATCGCCCCCAGGCGCGGGCACATAACAAACATAAGCCGCGGGTGCTCCATGCACGCCATCGATCTTCAATACGACTGTCTGCAAGCCTGTCGGGACTTCCACCGTCGAGCCGCAGGCGAAGTCCGCATCGGCCCAGGTCTTGGCGCTGGCAGTCTCAATGTCTACACCATCCACGACAAGCGTCACGTCGTAGTCGGTTCCAGGGTCCAGAAAAAGCAGACTGCCACGATATTCTCCGACTATACGGTCGAAAAACAAGGGTAGGGATTGAACGCCGCCAGCGTCCAGATGGGCATCGACGCCTTCTGCTACCCCTGGGAAGGAACAGCCGATAGATTCGAACGTCGATTTGCATGTTGCTGCGTTGGCCGTGCCGACAAACAGCGCACCGTATAATGCCAGGATCTTCAACATTTTCATTTCCTTTGCTACGTCGTTCAGACATCCTTGTATTTTGGCGGCACCAGCAAACCAGAACGACGCCGGATCACAGTCGCATCGCCGTGCAGCTCAAGGAAATGGGCCGGCCGCTCGGCGCGACGAGCCTGGGCCCGGCGGCTTTCCATCAGACGTACAGCCTTGCGCGCCTTGGCCTGGACCTCGGCGGGGTTGATGTGCCCGGTACAGATTTTCTCGATATATTGGCGAGCCTCCCAAAATGCCGGGATGCTCGCCGTTTTTATATCGTGAAAGGTTTTCCGGACAGTCGCCGGTAGACCCATCAGTCAGCCGTCACCGAGATTGCCGTGTCGGCAAACTGCAGGCTGTCATCGATGTTGATCGTCCGCGACGTGTCCAACGCCGAGAACACGACGACACCGCCGGCGCCGAACGTGGCAGAGTCGACGACGCAGAAGTCCGTGACCGAGCCCCAGTTGGTTCCGACGCATGGACCGAATGTTTCCACGCCATTGTTGGTCGCAGCACCAGCCGCGGCAGCGTTCCAGGCGACGACCTGACGGTCGTATCCGTCTCCGTCTGGCGGCTCCGTGATCGTCGCACCTGTATCCGTGTCGCTGATCGTAGTCGTGTCCAGCGCGAGCGCCGAGGCGGCCGGGCGGGTAGGCGTGCCGGTTGTGAGGATCCAGTCGAGGACCAGAATCTCCGCGGCATTCGAGAGTTCAGCCATAACAATTCCTTTTCAAGCTGAGTTGGGCCGCCGTGTGGCAAGCCTGGTGACGCAACGCATACGCCTACTGACAGAACGGGAGCAAAGCGCAAAGCCACTCTGTAAATTCAGACCACTTGAACGCGAGGTAGCCGAGGAAGCCAGCGCCTACTACGGCTGCCGTCGCTTTCTCGGTTTTGCGGGCTTTCTTCACCGGCGTTGCCTGCGGGAACATCATGTTCTTGATCGCTTTGAGTGTCACCGGACCGGCAATGCCATCCACCGTCAAATCCGTTGTTGACCGCTGGAATTCCATGACCGCAGATTCACAGCCAGGACCGAAGATGTCGTCGACGTGGCCGTCATAGAGCCCGAGGCTTTGCAGTTGAACGATCAGCTCCTTGACCGCCGGGCCGCGCTCGCCGCGCCTCAACATGCCGTCGGCCATTGCGTCGGCTGGCTTGGTCGGTTCGCGGGCCACGCCAGTATAGATGCCCTTTTCGATCAGGGCGGCTTCTTCGACACGCCGTCGCGCCAGGCCGGCGAGAAAAATTCCGCTGGCTGTAACCCCTGTGTTTTCAAGAAGGCCCGCGGCTTTCTCGTAGTCGCCCGCCTTGCAGGCTGCCGCCCATTTCCATTTCAGCGCGTCTGCCCCGAGGTTGTAGACGGGCGAGACCATTCCATCGAAAACGTGTTGCGGTACTTTCTTGTTGAGGAACCGTTTGACCGCGCGGCCATATTCAAACTGGCACAGATATCGCAGCGCGTGCTCGGACTCGTCGCGTGTCATGGTTCCGGTGCCCAACTGTACGCCGCGCTTGTTTTTCTTCCACCACGCCTGAAACGAGTCGGATCGCTTGGTGAAACCAATGCCGATCGTCGGGATCCCAACAGGATCGTTGTACCAGTGACCGACAAAACCCTCGTGCCCGCTGATGAAAGCGGCGCCTAGCGGTGAAAGTTGCATCCCCAACCTCATACGATTGTAGCGTCTCCTGACATGCCCCCATCGATGGTGCAAATGCCAGAGCCTTGAACAAGTAGCCTTACCTCGGTAGCGAATTCCTGCAGAGATTCCAATGCGCCCGAACCGCCGAACGATGACTTGACGACAATAAAGCCTTCCGTTTCGGACCCGAAATCAGCCGGATCAACATTCTGCGACGTGCCCGAATTGTCGGCATAGGTGTGAAGCACGGCGCCGGCGAGGTCGGTGAGGAATATGATCGTCACCTGCCCTGATTCCGGCGTGACGTCACCATCATCCCAATTCAAGACCAGCGCACCCTCGGTCTCACGGTTGCGGCGGCTCCATGTCACCGGGATAGGATCGACGCCGGCAGCCTCGACGACACCAAACGCGCTGCCGTCGACCTTGACGTTTGCCGGCCTGGTCGGCAGCCAAGGCCGCCCGGTCAGCGTCTCCGATATCTCTGTTGCCTCACTCTCGGGCAGCAGGCCACGCGACGACCGCGGCAGCACCTTGTAGTCGACTGTCTCGGCATCGGAACGGGTGATGGGATCGTGAAGAACGATCGAGGTGTCGAGGAACCAGCAGGCGGTGCCAGCCGGCCACGCCCGCGGAACAGTATCGAGAACACCACGCTCAAGGCTGAATAGGCCACCGCCGAAGGCCGAGATCAGACAAATTTCAGACGTTGTCTCCGCGCTGCCGCCGCTCGGCGCGACGCCCTCGATCAGAACAAACCCGCCGACCGTCGGTCCGGCGCCATTGGCGGTCTCGTCGTCAAAGGCGGCAACGGTCGTCGTCAGTTCGAGAGGGAAGGCCGCCGGCAGTGTGCCGTGGCCGGCGATGATCAGTGTGGCGAGGATTTCCGTGACGGGATTGCCGGCAGCGTCGACGGCATCACCGAGAAGTTCAAATTCCGCTGTGTCGCCGCCATCCTCGCCCGCCAGTATTCCGGCGATGACCTCGGGATAGGCGGCGCCTTCGAGCTGGTCGGACGCAACAAGGTTGACCGCCCAAAAGAACGGCAGCGTGAAGATCAGTTCAAAGTCTGCCGGGCTCGGATCCTCGGACGGATCGGTGTCGATCGCGTCAGGCGGTTCGGTGAATTCTGACAGCGACAGCGAGAAAACGTCCTCGACGAGACTGGCGCGCACGGTCGGGTCGCCCGGCTTGCCGTAGTCCACTCGACCGACGCGCATGATAAGATTGACAACCTGATCTTCCGGAGAATTGAGTTTGACGACTTCGCCTGGCAGCAGATCCCACGCAGATCGATCGACCTCAATTTCACATGATGCCAACGGGGTCGAGGCCGCGCGCAAGTCTCGTTGAGCCAGCGTCATCGCGAGCAGCTTGTTGTGTACGCCGTAATAGTTGCGCTGGTCGGCGACTATGCCCCCCTGCATAGCGATGTTGCCGAGGTCTTGGGCGACGACGGTTTTTTCTTCCTCGGTTGTGGGATCCGTGTACGTGACAGAAATCTCATTGACCGTTTCGCCCCATAGCTTGCGGGCGAATTTGGTCACATTGGAATTGTCGGGCGTGAAAACCCGCAAGGCATCGACGTCGAAATCGTTGCGGATCAGCTTTAGCTGCAGCAGACCATCAAGCGGGCTGACGAACAATGTCGCCTCGATGTGATCAAGGATCTCGTTGGCGAACGCCTCGATCGTCAGCGGCTCGACCCACAGCATGGATAGGCCGAAGTTTTCGGCGAACAGATCATCCGCGGCATCTTCGAAGCTGGCTAAATTGATCGAAGTCGTCGGCGCTCCCATGCCAAAATCGGTATCCGTCAGCAGCTCGTACAAGATGTGCGACGGGTTGCTGTCGAACACAAACGATACGTGTTTCGCTTCATCTGTGAGGTTTTTGAGGTAGGCGCGCGGTTTGGTCATGTCGCGATCAATCGATGATTATTGTTGGCGGCACGCGCTCAATCATCGGTCCATACCATGTGATTGTGCCGGTCGGCGTATCGTCCTCGGGGCCAGGGAAATCGGCAGAAGCACCGAACGATGGATATAGCCCTACCGACCAGGCCAGGAATGGCGGGATGATGATCTGCATATCGATGTAAAGGCGGCGCCAGTCAGGTTGATCGGGCACGGCAAGCATGCCGAATTCGTTAATGAGATGATCCGAATCTGACACCAGATCAATTTCATCGGTCGGGTGATTGTATGTCAGGTTCGTCGGCCCATCATTGGTCAATTGCAGATTTGAAAATATGCTCTGGCCGGCATCTCGTTTGATGTAAATCGACACAATGAAACGCTGGATTGAGGGCAGATCAGTAGTGAGTATATTCTGCAAGACCTTGTCGGCGAAACTCGTTGTGCCATTGGCGTCCTGCAACGAGAACGCTTCGGTCCCGCCAAATGGATCAGCAAGCCCTGTGACGACCACGGCATCGGTAGCGATATTGAACCACGGCGGCTGCTTGGCGGGATTCGCCGTTTGAGCGATAATGTTTTCCCTCGCCGGCCGCCATAGCCGAGGGTTGTGGCCGGAAAGTGCATCCGACGACCGGCTGGCGAGGATTTCAACCGGCGGAATGAACGGCTGGTTTGCGCTCCAATAAAAGCCATTACGATTTGAGCCGGCAGCCTCATAAAACCAAATGCTCGCCTGGCCTCGATAAGCTACCATCGTCGCCGTAGTCCGGTCGACCTTGCCTGCCAGGATCTCCGGTATCGTCTGGAATTCATCGCCTGGAAGAAACTGGAACCGGCCGACGGCGCCGCCTTCTTTCTTATTCCCGCCAAACAGCTCGGGCTCGTTAATGAAGATCGGGGTTCCGCCGTCCTTCATACCCTCCCAACCGATCTTATCGTTGATCTTGACGCGGCTCATAAAGCTGATCGGGCCGTGGCACATGCCGAAGTGCAGACCCATGCGGTATTGCGTTATCCTTTGTGTCGGTTTCTTTTTACCCATCGGATCGACGTTTCTTGGATCGGGAAACGACTCTGTCCGCCTGGGCGTCGCCGAGGCTCAACAGCACTTCCTCATCTATTCCGTTGCGTAGGAAATCTCGGAAGTCGAGACCGTGACCGACGAACCACGCGCGGATGCCACGCGGGCAATACCCGGCTGCGCGGACGTCGGTTATCGTGATGATCACGCGGGAACCTCGAACGTCTGCTTATTCTTGTCGCCGAACCACAGGACATTCAAACCTTTGATCGACTTTGTACCGAACAACACCGGGATTGGCCGGCCAGCGGAGGCTGTAGGGTTATCGGCGTCTTTGACTTCCGGCGGCTGCGCCTTCTTCGGCTTGGGCGCCAGCAGGTAAGCGATGACATTGAAAAGGATCGCGAGTAAAAGTGGAACGAACCAGGCCATAGCGTTACCTCAATAGAATCGGTTGATTTGTTCGGTGGGGTTTTCTTCCGGTATAAAGGGCCCGCCGCCGAAGTCCTCAATGACGAAATGCAGGAATTCGCAATCGTCCAGTAGATGATTGCAGCCGAGTATCACGTCGACGCTATCGGTCACAGCGAGATCGCGCAGAAAGCCGCCGAGGGTGATGTCATTGCCGGAAACCGCGAGGATCTTTCGAGCCTGCTTGGCGCCGACACTATCTGTCCATTTGGCCATGCCCTCGACAAATTTGACGCGAGCAAACGAGCCTTCCCATCCTGGCGTGACACTTATTGTCGTGCCGTTGATCGCCGTCACCGCCGTGGTGACGGTGCCAGCCGCTTCGCTGGCGCCGCATAGCCCGATGTAAAGCGCGTGCGGACAACCGAGCTGCCAATGCCGGCGCAGACCTGGGCGACGCATGGAGCTGGAAATAGGCTCGGCGGTTACGACGCATTCGTCCCCTTCCCGCGCGATCGATAGGACGCGGCCCGACCAGACAACCTTGAAATCCGGTCCGCCCGATTGCGTGTCGCTCAAATGGCCTTGCCTGATGACCAGTGTCACGACCTGCGCCGGCGGCCAGACCACGGCCAGATCGAACAGCGCGACATCGCGAGGCATGCGGACGGTCAAAACCTGTTTGTCGAGTGAGCCTGACGAATTGATGGCGCTGGCTGAGATTGGCACAGCCTCATAAACGATGACGTCGTGGATGATCCCGATTTCGGCATCGGTAAACGAAAACGTCGACAGTGAAGCGGGGGCATCGCTTATGACGCCGTCGTAAATGAACTCGTAGAGCGTGACGGGCTCGCCCTCGATCCTGCTTTTCTCGATTGGTTCGAATGTCATGTATCACCCAAAAGCAAGGCCGGCGTAGCGGACGGCGATCGACGAAACCGTTGTAAAGTCGAACGTGAACTCGCCCGATGCGAACGAATCAAGATCGGCGATCTCGACCTCGCCCATCGAATAGAGCCTCGTCGTGCTGATAAGCCCGGTTTTGGCGTAAGTGCAAACCGACGCATGGAATGACGACGTGCAGCAGCCCATGCCGAGACCTTTACCGGCGTAGTCGGTGTCGAAGTCGGCGCCATCCGGACCCATCATATAGAACAGGAAATCTGGCGTGATGCCGAGGCCGCTTTCTGTCACCGTGCCGACCGTCGTCGGTGACACCAAATCCCAAGTTTTGACCGTGACGTCGCCGCCAAACGTGACGGCCAGATATAGGACATCGATCAGAGTGTTGCCAGAATCCGTCAACGTCATGTCGTCGCCAGAGAATGTCGCCTTAATCGGTTGGGAAGCGCCGCCGCATTCGGTGGCCGAGATCCTGCCGTTACCACCGCCGGACGCTACAATCTCAGAAACCTTATAGTTCGGTGGCGGGCTTCCACCATCGTTCAAGGCAAAGCCCATATCGGCGCGCTTGGTAACTGCGGAACCGGCCTTGTCCGGCGCAGTCACCAAAGCGTCGGCGAACAGCACAAAGTCGGTAGCAAAGCCGAGGTCGGTTGTGACGCCGCCAGAGCTTACGGCATCGACGACACCAGCCTTGACCGTAGTGTTCGGCCCGGTGAAGAAAACCGCGATACCGCGCTTGCTCTGCAGTTCTGTGGCTATCGTGTCGATACTGATGCGAACGCCGTCGGCGTGGAAGTTGACGAATGTCGCCTCTAGCAGATCGGTAGTGTTGTCATCGTGCAGAACCCAAAGGATTTTGTCCGTCGCATAGGCGCTGCGATCGGAGTTTGTACCCTGTCGGGAGACTGCCGATGTTGCACCTTCGAATGTTCCATCGGCGAAGCCGGTAGCGAGGAACCCCTGTTCGCCGGTTCCGGCGAATGGCGTCTCGGTGGCCTCGCCGTTTGTCAGATATAGCGCGACCGCCTTTGGCGTCTCGCCGTTAAGGTCGGCAGTGTCGATATCCAGATTTCCGGTGCCGGTTCCCAATTGGAAATCGACCGCGGCATAGAACGTGGTGGCAGGCACAGTCGCATCGGCAGACATGCCAACGACCAGCGAGGCCGTTCCTGACCCTGGATGGTTCCCCTTGAACGTCGCGTCGGCGGATGCGTCGACAGTGATAGCCGCGGTCGCTGATGCGGACCCGACTATACGATCCGCGTCACCAGACATGCCGGCTGTCAATGCGGCGGTGCCCGCGCCCTGGAACAAGTCAGTTTCGATAGTGCCATCGCCAGCGATATCGACATCGATCGTGGCTGTACCCGACCCGCCGTCGACCGACACAATCGTCGGGTCAGCGGACATATCGATATGGATTGTTGCCGTTCCACTGCCACCGTCGGTCGGCAGATATTCGATCATCTGCAGACTCATTGAGACCGTCGCCAGATTGTCGCGGCGCCAGACGGTCGTCAGGATGTCGGTTGCGAACCGCCACATCGGCAGCCAACAGACCTTGTCGATATCCGCCAGCGCAATTTCCTGCCCCCATGTCGACGCGAGGGTTATTGTGCTTACGTCGCCGCTGCCGGCCACGATCGAGTCAATCTTTCGGGCCAGCCATGTGCCGGTTTTCAGACGGACGGCCAAGGCCGTAAAGACGACGCTGCCGTCATAGACCGTCGCGATGTTCGATCCGTCGACGACCATAGTCGTGCCGGCTGTCGTCAAAGCAACGGTCGGGACAAGGTCGGCGTTGAAGGTCGGCATGAAGAACTCGCCAAGCCGACCTTTCAGCCGATCGAAGAACTGCCGGAAAGCGTCCGACGTAGCATAGTCGCAGCCCGAATATGTCGCCTGCCATAACCGTGATGTGAATGGCACAGGGAAAAACCGCTGCACGGTGCCAAAACCATAGTCGATCTCGGCGGCGCCTTCCTGCAGAAACCTTTTCGCCACCGGCAGCCAGCGCACCGGCTCGGTCAGCCAGAGTTCACGCCCCTTAAACCGCGGGAGTCCGTCTGCTGGTACGTTTGTCGTCAGGTTTTCGACAAATTCATGAGGGACCACTGGATTGATTGTCGTAATCTGTGGGCCAGAATAGATATTGGTCCCGACAGCGGCCGAACTAAAAGCCGGAAAGCTGCCAGGGATGCCTGCAGCCGGGTATAAGCTCATTCGATTGAGATCGCCTACCGAGTATTCGACATCAGCCCATATCCTGCGCCAGTCCGAATCGATTATTTCGATGCCTGATCCGTGCAGCGTAGCGTCACCAATGGCGGTGACGTTGACCGCGTCGTCCACAGGATTATATTTGAAGTCGACTCGATCCAGGGTCGCATCTAAATTCATTCGCATCAATATGAAAGCTGTCGCCGCAGGGTCACGTTTGACGTAACACGACCCATTTACGCGCACACCATCGAGCAAGTCGTCATTGCTGCTGACAGATAATTCAAAAGCTGCGGGATTGTCATCTTCAATCGAAAAAGCTCGCATCCCACCAAAAGGATCGGCGAGCCCGGTCACGACAATCGGAGTGCCTACGGCGGTCCAAGACGCGCTGCCTGGATCGTCGGTCCTCTCGATCCAATTCTCCTTATCGTTGACGGCCTCGGCAGCCTCGACGCCAGGGTCGACGTGGTAAACGATCCGCGTTTCCAAAATGCCGCGCGGCGATGTGCGACTGGCGACCAGGCGTTCATTGAGATAGCCGTTGAGCGAGGCATGGAGCCGTGTGCCGACCGGCCACGCGACAGTATCAATCTCGTCAAACGTGACAGTCCATCCACCGGATGGCCCTGAAACGATGGCATTTACAGTTCGAATGGCCTGCCGCGCCTTATCGACCAGCACCAGCTCTGCACCGACGATGATCCAAGACGGCAGCGGGGCGACAAACGCCGTGTTTGATGCTGCCCCGATGCCTAGTGTCAGGATCGTGAACCTCGGCCGATCCGCGATCGCGAGCTGCAATCGTTGAGCCGTGACCATCAAATCATTGAGGTCGCGCAAGCAATCTCCGCTCTGAGACGATACAAATTCGACACGTTTGCGCGGCGTTTGCCGCAGAGCACGGCGCTGTTCCCGGCCGGCCCGCGATACGATCATATCGGTGCGATATTCCCGATGGACAGCATAGTCGGCAGACCTGAGATTAGGCGAGAACGGCCAGAGCGTCGCCATTGATCAGAGTCCAAGTGCCGAGCGATAGGCATCCGGTCGCGCGCTCACATCGTTGAGAATGACGCGCGAGCCTTCCGGCGTTGACAGCGCCTCGCTCAAGAAGGACGCGGAATCGAACCTGTTTATGACCTGCGTTGAGACGATTGGGGCCGCTTGGGTAAAACTACCCTGCGTTGCGTTCGTGCCGCCCGGCTTTCTGGATCCGATGAAGCCGCCGTCGGCAAACGATTTCACCTTGCCGCTGTTGATCGCTTCCAGCAAACCGCGATTGGCCTCGGTCGCGCGGGCATTGACGATGAATTCCCTGTTTGATGCCAGCACCGGCACATCATCGCTGCGCGGGCCGCCTGGGCCGCGTATCATGCCGCCATGCTGCAGCCGCCTTGGCTGACCGCCGCCGGCAAACCGGCCGATGCCGCCGCCGCCACCGAACAATCCACCGCCCAGGCCGCCGAACAGGCTGGCGAATATCTGGTTGAGGGCGATATCGAGTAGCCGCTGCGCGAGCCGAGCCAAAGCGTTCCCAAGCGCCTCGGTGGCGTCTTTGCCGGCGACCAAATCCTGAATGAAACCCGACAGTGCGCTCTGGAATGCGCCCGCGATTTGCTGCTGTACCTGCACAAAATTCGCATGCGCTTCTGCCGCGGCGTCATAGGCTTCGACGAGGTTGAACCGCGCCGAGACTTCCCGGTCGATTTGCGCGATCACTTCCGCTGTGATTGGGATTCCTGCGGCCTTGAGATCGTTGATCGTTTGCTGGCGCAAAATAGCAGCTTCTTGGGCGGCATTCGACTCGCCGATCAGACCCGTTTCAAGGCGGATCATCTCGTTCTGCTCGGCAATCTTCTCGATTGTGTCGGTAACGATCTGCAACCGCTGCTCGCGCAATTGTATTTCGATCGAGGCGTTGCCAAGGAAGATTTCGGCTTCCTTGTCGCGACGGCCTTGGAGAATACTGCCCGGCGAGACCGAGGCTCTGATCGCAGCAGCGACATCGCCTGCATCACCCTCGATCAGCGCCTTGACAATCCGGTCCGGCAGCTTGCCGAAATTGAATTCCAGGCTGGACAGCACCGCCTGCTGGTCGGCGTTTAGTGCGTCGAATCGGTCCTGCCCGATTAGAGCTGCGTTTTCTGCTCGGCCTTCCCTTATCCTTCGGTCCAGATCGCGGCTGGCGTCAGCTAATGTCGTGACCATCCCGGCGGTGACTCTTTGAACGACCTCGTTGCCGGCCCTGTCCAGTGTCGTGATCGTGTCGGATGAAAATCCGATCCGGAACACACCCGACGATCGCCCACGTTCGTCTGTATCCTCAAACGCCCTCAGTTGAGCCCCACCCTCGAATTGCTGGATCAGATTTTTCGCGGCGTCGAGTTGGGCCTGGGTGTTTTTTACAGTCGCAATGTTCGCCAGTTCGATGACTGCCTGCGCCCGCGCCATTTCCTCGGTGAAGGGGCCGAGACTAAGCCCGGCTTCGTTTGCCGCCTTCTCAAGTTTTTCGAATGCCTTGAGGATCTGTTCGGTTCGTTTCTCGATTCGCTGTTCGGCTTGTGTGGCTTTGGAATCATCCGTGCGGTCCTGCACAAACCGATCAACCCGATCGCGGCTTTCATTTACACCCCGCCGGATTGCCTTGTCCGCCAGCTCAATGTCGATGTCGCTGAGATCTCTGGCAACACGGCCAAGCGTGGCCATCCGTGTGATGGCTTTTTCGACAGCCAGGATAAGTGCTTGAAATTTGTCGACGAGAGTCTGTGCGCCCAGAGCCGCTTCCTCGAACTCTGATCGTTGAAATCCAATTTGACTCAGCGTTTCAAGGAATTTGTTTGCATCGAAATTTGCGTCGCCAATGCCGTCTTTCAGCTTTATCACTGCCTTTTGCGTTTCCGTGAGTAAGAGACCCCCGAGCTGTCCCTGGTCGGCACCAAAAGAGCCTCCGAGAGCCTCCGTCAGCAGATCCCGCAGCTCGTCTTTTATGGTCTCGATCTCCTTCCGGATACTCGCTACCGATTTTTTCAAGACCAACGTCTCGGCAGCAACGAATCTCTCGGCGGCACTCTCGACAGCTTCGCCGGCGTCCTCGGCTGCGCGTTCGATTTCCTTTAACGCTTCTGCATAGAGCTGCGCTTTCCGTGCCGCGACGACATTAGAATCGCCAGCTTCTTCCGTGATCAACACATAGGCCGCGAGCGCGGCAGCACCGATGCCGACAGCCGCGGCAATAGGCCCGCCAATCCCGGCGCCGAGTGCAGAGGTAACGAGCGCCCCGCGCGTCCCGGCCGCGGCGAAGGTGATGGCTTTGCCGAACACAAAGAGTTCGGCCGAGCCTAGCGCCAGGCCCTGAATCATTCTTGTGAGTGACCGGCCCAATAATCCGGCAGCAATGATGCCCGCGAATTTGAGCGCGACGTCGGCGTTGCGTTCGAAATTATCGGCGAGCGACGTCAGGCCGGCGACCAGTTGCGCCGATGCGCCATTAGCGGAATCAGCTTGGCCGATGTACTGGACAAACGCATTGTTGAGGCGAGTGAAACTGTCTTGGATTGTCGCATTGGTTACGGCGAACGCCGCCTCGATCTCGGGCTGCGCATTGAGAATCGCCTGAAAGACACGATCGATGGCTAGTTCGCCGTCGGCGCCTAGCTTTTTCAGCCCGGCGATCGTCGTCCCGAACTCTTTGGCTAGGGCCTGCGCCAGCAGAGGCGCATTCTCTCGGACGGACCTTAGCTCATCGCCCTGCAGCAGACCGGAGCCGAGGGCTTGCGACAGTTGCAGGATGCCGGCGCGCTGTTCCGACAGCGCCGCGCCACCAGCCTTGAACGCCTTGTTGACGATCAGCGTCGCCCTGGCGACGTCCAGTTCGGATTTCGCAACGTCCTTCGTCGCGCGCAACAGCTTTGAATAAAGATCGCTGGTTTCCGTCAGCCCGGTCCGGCTTTCGTTGGCAATATCAATGATGCCTTCGAGCGTCCGACTGGCGCGGCCGGCGACCTGCGCGGATGCGCGGATCTTGTTGCCGGCCGTTGTCCAGGCGTCGGCATAATTCTTGATCTCGCGGACCGAAAATGCTGTACCCAGGATGGCACCTGTGCGCACCAGGGAGCGTTGCAAGCCGCCGCCGATACGAGACAGACTGTTGTCGAATTTCTTGGCGCGACGCTCGATCGAGTTGAACGTCTTGTTGCTGATACCCTGCGCTTTCGCAAAGGATTTCTCGAACTTGCGAATGTCGGCAGACAGTTGAACGACCAGGCGGTCAAGATCGGTGGCCACGGCATAACCTCAATGTTTCGTCTGCATCCAGCTCCAGATTTCGTCCTGCTCGGCAGAACTCATCGCGCCAGGTTCCTCGGTCTCATGCGCCTTCGCGTATCCTTCCGCAACAGCCATGAATTGCCACATGCTCATTGCGTTGATTTGCTGCGGCGTGAACCCGATCACGGCGCCGCTGGCATATAATTCGCTTATCCGGATTTTGCCGTTTGGGAGCGGCGGGAGTCTTTTTTCTTCGTCACCCTTTTTTTTTTGGTTCCTCCGCCGACGTCCTCATCGTCGGCACCATAAAGACCACAGCCGAGAATCTTGGCTGCCATGTCGAGATTTTCCATCGGCGGCCGTTTCTCGACGTAAGCCTCGACGAGCTTCAATGCCGGGACAGGCTCCATGCCGCCGCCGATAAGTCCAAGCCGGATGATGTGTGAAATATGCTCCACCCGCCATGACCCTGTGCCCAACCACTGCGCGATGATAAACGGGCCGGCATCACACGCCTCCTGCAGCATGATAAGTTCGCCCCAGGCCAGACGGAACTGATACGTCCCGTCCGCCCAAGGGTCAGTAAATGAACCGTCTCGGCTCATTAGGTCGATGCGACAGTGTGAAGCATCACGCCGTCACTCGACATATTCACGGTAATAGTACACCGCCCGCCCTGCTCGGCATTGATGCCCATCTCGCCCATCAGCATGCCGCCATTCCAGACGTGCGTGAAAATGCCGATGTCGATTTCGATGCGGACATTGGTCGCGAGAGTGGCTTCCTGCATCGCAATCCATTCATCGATGGACTCCGCGGCAAGTACGCCCTCACCATTGACGCCGACGCTGAGATTTTCAACGTCACGGCCGACGCTGGCCGGCGCGTCTGGATCGATACAGTCTGGCAGATTGATTTCCGTCAGACCTTTCGTCCAGGTGATCGACTTGCTGGTAAAACCGCACGGTGCGGCAAACACTTCCGGCGACGCCCCGTCGCCGAGAAGGATGCGAAATTTTCCGAATTTCGCTGTTACGGGATCGGCCATGATTGGTATCTCCTATGGCGTCAGGGTTGCTCGACCATCGCCGTAAAATACATCGCGGCATGGTCCGTCAAGCCGTCTGGCTCGTCGAGGTAAACTGTGTCCCGGAATGCAAACGTGGCGATCGCATTGACCGTCAGCGTCAGTTCCGGGGTAAGCAACGCAACACGCACAAGCTCAGAGATCTCATCGACGGCCATGTCCGGTTCACGAGACCAGACGTCAATCTGCTGAGTAATCAGGTTATTGATTATGCACTCGGCATCGTCCGAAAGCAGCGTTTTTCCGCTGATCCGGATCGCCGGGAAGGCTGCCGGCAGACGCTGGTCGGCGGAAATGTTCGTTCCGACAGCGGCGATGATACTGGCATCGAGCCGAAGCCGATTGTAGATTTCGCCTTGCAGCTCTTTGGTCGGAGAAGTCGTCATTTCTTCGCAACCTGTTTGGCAGCCTTCGTGATACTGCGAGCAATCCGGCGCCGCGCTCGTTTGCGCAGCGCACGATAAGACACAAAAAAGTACGGCTGCGCGGGGAACAGCACCGTGCCGTGCTCTTGCCATCTGGCGTAAAACGCGCCCGAGCGTTCCGACCTGTCGAGGGCACTGCCGGCAAAGATCGTCGCAGTCAAGGTTTCGTCTGTCGAAATGACCTCGGCGATGGTGATCGCCCCTGCTGGCGGCTTGCCAAATGTCCAGCCGATCGATTCGCGGAGTTGACCGCCACCGGGCGAGACTGGCGCCAGATTTTTCATCAGCGCGACCATTTCGATCGCGCTTTGCCTGATGGCCAACCGCATCAGCTTCCGCGCTTGGATCGGCAGTCGTCTCAGCCTGCGGATGAAATCGGCGCGCTTTAGCACCTTGGCCGTCATTGCACGACGCCCGACTGCACCGTGATATCGATAAACTGGCGGTCCGGCGTCTCGGCCGGCGGCGCGATAATCGCATAGCTTGTGGACGTGCGCGTATCGACCATGCGCCAATCGCTGTCGACGCTGCGCGTGTCGATAAAGGCGCGGACCCGGACCACTATCGTCTGGCGACCTTCCAGCTTGCCGGCGAGCACGGCATCATCTCCGGACTCGACAAGGAAACTGGCGGCGCAGCGGAACATTTCGACAAAAGCGCCATGCCGGTTGCCAAAGCCATCCGACTGCAGCGGTCGCACTTCGAATGCGACGGTCTCTCTGAGGCGGCCGGCGGCTTTACTCGGCATCGCCGTCGGGCTGCTCGATCTCTGGCTCCGGATCCGGACGCCTGGTCGGCACCTTGCGGGCCTTGCCGGCCTTCATTGCCGCGGCATAGACCATCGGGGAAACCGCGTGTGTGTTGCCCTTTTTGTAGGCCGTGACCTTGGGAACGCCGGGCCAGCGGTAGTCGAAATCCTCGGTGAATGTCACATATCGGTCAGCCATCAGGATCTCCACAGTTTCGGATTGATCGCTTTTCTAACTATTTCGGCATTGAATTCCAGCCCGACAAATTCAGCGATCGGGCCGAAGGCATCAGAATAGTCGATGAAATCTTCGGGCCAGACCTCGAAGGTGTTGAGCCCCTGCTGGCGCATGACGGCGAACTGCAACAGATGAAAATTGACCCATCCATGCCACAGATTACGGTTGGCTCCATGCCGCTTCATAAAATGTGTCCGCAGGCAAGAGTTGATGATCTGCTCGGTCTCACGGCGAACGATTATCCACTTTGCCTCCGGAAACGCTGCTCGCCACATCGGCCAGGTCAGCGTCAGCTTGGCGTCCTTGTAGCCCCACGGCCCCGGTCCGCCGTTTAGATAAAGTCTGATCCGGTCTCGAAGGTACGGATCCGGGCGAAATTTTGTCATGTCGGGCAGCGGGCCTTGCCCGAGCGGATCGGCGCCGACCCTGGTCAACATAGGCTTTAGCAGCCTTTGCCGGATCGTCTGATGTTCGTAGAGATCATTGACCTCGTCCGGACCGCCAAGCCATAGGCCGTGAGCCTGCAAAATCTTGGTCGTCAGCGACGTGCCGCTGCGGGCAGCCCCGGTGATGAAAATCATGCCGCGTCTGCCAAGCTGCTGATAAAGTCGCGCCAGCGTTGCTCGGCGACGATGCGCAACGCTTTAGGACCAACAACAAACCCACGACGCTTCGTCCCGCGCTTAAACCTGTTGCGTGACCACAGAAAGTGTCCGGTCTTGGGGCTGACCGATGAACGCGTTTTCATTTCCAGTGCCGCCGCAACCATTTGACCATCCGCAATTGATGCGGCTTTTCCTCGCCGTGGAAAAAGACGATCCGCGCGTCGCCGAGGCCGTGTTCTTTGACGTGACCCTTGTAGGAAACAACCTGTCCTGGGAACAGATCATCGATGACGCTGTAAATCTGCTGGCGCATATAGAGCATGTCGTTTTCGCCATCCCATCGGCGATAGATATCGGAATGTCCCGCCGGCACCAGCGCGACGCCGTTGCAGACGGTGTTTTTCTTATAGACGGCCCGCGGCAGCGCGATCCGCACCATCGTTTTGCAATAATCCGCCAGATGATCGATGTTGCCGGTGATGACCGTATCGAGGCCGACCAGAATCATCGGCTTGCCGAGCTTGTACGGTTCGATGCACGATCCGTAATCCGGTCGCCGCGTTGGATTCAGCAACTCCTGCTCGATCGGCTCGCTGTACTTCCGGAACTTGTCGGTGAAGCAGATAAACGTGAACGGCTGCGTCAAATTGCGGGCAAATCCGCGGTAGAGTTTTTCGACCCATTCGTCGGAATAGACGCGGCTGAAACCGAGTGATTGCCGGTTAGCCTTCCAATAGGGCACACAGATGTTGATCACAGCCGCACGAACCACGTCAGATCGATGTCGAGTTCGAGCTTGTGCCAGAAAGCCAGAGATTCGTCGACAGCCTTTTTGACGCCGAACCGCTTGTCACCATAATCGTGACCGGCCAGCCAGCCGCCAGGTTTCACCTTCGGCAGCCATTCGTGCCAATCCTCCATGACGCCCTGATAGCTGTGGTCGGCATCGAGAAACACCATGTCGACTGATCGGTCGGTCATCGATCGAGCCGCATGGAGGGATCGATCCCGAATAATCGTTGCCTGATTTGCAAATCGAGCGGCGCGGTCACTCGCTTGCCACATCGCTTTGTCGACGGTGACTTGGTCAACCTTCGTGTGATAGTCGCCGGTCCGGCGATACGACCGCGGATGTGCCATGCCGACCAGATAGTCGTCGACCATGACGACGTTGACGCCAGCGCGCAGCAATTCCTCGGACATCTCGCCACGAAAGACGCCGACCTCGACGACCGTCTGCCCAGGCACCACCCGGCGCAGGACCGCCTCGGCTCGCAGCTCATGGTTCATATTCGAACCGCTCAATTTCCGGAGCGTAAAGGCTCCCAACGATTGCTATGGTCTCGCTGTCGTAAAATGTCGAATAATGCTCATGTTTGGAAGCGTTGATGTGCGGCAGTTTGTTTGCTTTGATTCCAAACTCCGCACAGATGATTTCGAAATCGCGCTTTAGGTACTCAAACATACCTATTCTGTCGCAACCGTCCAGCCACCACATCTGCGATCGGAAACTTACCGCCTGGTCCTTCGGTGTCGGTTGCCATTCCGTCAGCCACCATTTGAATCCGTGTTTGCGAGCCAAGGCTTGTTGTTCAATTCGGTGTGGCGGCATCTCTCTCTGGCAGTAATAACTGTATGCCGAGACGAGGCGATCCCAAGGGTTTCTCACAAATCCAAACGCTTTGCGTTTTCCCTTCCGGACAGATCGCAAAGGTGCGTGCAGAGGACCGTTTTTCAGCGGGAAACAAATCGCCTGTTCGATCGATGCGCCGCCGTTCTTTGGCACATGAACGAAAATGAAAGTGCCCGTTTCGATCATACCGACCGCATTCTCTGAGGCTCTTTCGTGAACTCACGAAACTGATCGTCGGCCGTGTAAAGATGGTTTGCCGGCACGTTTTTCTTGACGACAGCGTTTGCAGCTACCATCGCGTTTTTGCCGATTGTGATGCCTGGCATCACCTTGGCGCCAGCGCCGAGGCTCGATCCGTCCTCCATGGTGACGCAGATGATTTTGCCGTGTCTCAAACCTTCATAATCGAAACCGACATGGTGAGCGCGCGGCCACGCATCATTGAACAGGACACAGCACGGACCGATGAAACAGCCATTGCCAATCCGGAAGCCCGGACCCATCGCGACGTTGTGGCCGATCTTGCTGTCGTTGCCGATGTGGGAGCCATCGATACAAGCTCCGGGGCTGACAACGGTGTTGTGGCCGATCTTGGCGCAGCGGATCACTGTCGCAAACTGCCAGATTTTCGCGCGATTCCCGATCTCGCATGTGTCATCGACACAGGCCCATTCGTGAATATCTGCCCACGGATATTCGCTCACCGATAAATTCTCCGGTCCGCGATCAGATCCTCAAGACCATAAGGATTGCGGCGGACGATATCGCCCAGCGTCGTCGCCTCTCGGCTCATAAACCACGTTGCTGTCAAGAGCGCGACCATCTGCCCATCGATCGGCTGCGGCGCGGTCTCTGGATCGCCGCCGGCGCCGCTCGACCACGGGTCATCGTGCCCAGCCTTGAAACGTGTGGTGACGCGGTCCGGTCGCGACGACAAGGTCGGCAGCGTGTAATCCTCGTCGAAGTGCAAGGCGGCTCCAAAATTGGTGCGCTGGAAAACGTATTCGCTTGGATCGACTGTTTGCTCGACATGCAACTCGTCGAGATAGACGAGTTCGGTGATTGACCGTATAGGCGCTGCCGGTAGGCATATCGGATCGGTCCAGCCCTGCATCTTCCATTCAAGGTCGATAGGTAACAGGAACCGGCTTGTCCGGCTTTCGATAAAGATCGTCGCCGCCCTGATAAACCGTTCAAGCATGGCCTCGCGAGTGAGATCGCCGACCTCGACTTCCGTCTGTTCCTTGACGGCCTCGACACTCACGACAAGGCCGGTCGGCTGTGACGTTCTGATCAGCATTCCATTGCCTCGCTCAGTGGCATTTTCTCGAAATTCGCCAGCATCGAACCCATGCTCGCATTGAAAACCTTGATGCCCATGACGTCGACCAGCTCCGCGGTTGCATCCATCGCGCGGATCCAGCGCGCGATATTGCCCTCACGCGGATTATTCATGCCCTTCTGATGCGAGCCGTGCCAGTGCAGGCCGTGCTGAATGGTCATGTCATAGCCAACCAGGATGATCTTTCTCGGCAATTGCTGCACCGCGAGATTGAAAGCGTGAAATCCGGAATTGCCGGCCCATCCGGTATGACCGGCCTGGATCAGCTCTAGTCTGTCATCCTGTTTTTTAACGTACATCCGTTTAATGTCCGGAAACATTTTGCACGCCGCTTTGTCGATTGAGACCTTCATCCCCTTGAAATTCGGAACGCCCTTGTAGCGGTTCCACCAGTCCCAATCGCAGCCGTAAAGGATGTCGGCGAATGGCACTAGCTGCCAGGATTGATTGACGGCGATGACCCGACATCGTCCTTCGATTTCTTCGAGGTTTTCTTTGCCGGCGCTCGGGCCGCTGGCGACGATGACGATGCTTTCCCCGTACCATCCCGGCCACCATTCGGGGGTTTTTGTGTAGGGCCCTCGGCGGCCTTCTTAGCAACCTCCTTGGCATGGCTTATCGCCTGCGACGGAGATTCGCATGGCACGGCAATCGATTTGTCAATCATCTGCCTCGCAATGTCGTCAGGCATATTGACAGGAATCTTGGCGCGAATGCGTCCATAGACACCACTCATGGGCCGCAAGGGTTTGATCCACATAATTTGGTCTCCGAGAGTTTGGGAGGGAGGGCGGCACGAATGCCGCCCCCAAGTTTACAGGCTTTCTCGCATCAGCCTGAGACGTTACCGAAGTCGCCGAAGATCAAGGCGGCCGGACGTTTGATAGCCAGGGCCAGTCGCTTCTCAGCGCGCACCGTGATCATGTTTTTGACGAAGTTGTCGCGATCCTCACTGGACGCCAAGACCTCGGCATCCATGCGGTCATAAATTGTGGCCGCAGCTCTGAAGGCACCCACGAGGAAATCATCCTCCGTCATTGATTGGGTGTCAATAACCGGCTGATTCCAAAGGGTAGGACCGCGAAGGTTGGCGTTGTTCACGAACAGATAGTTGAAGTTCGCATCCTTCGTCAGTTCGATCCTCGCCCAATCGGTCGGGTGCAGGATGATGCCGGTCGCAGGATATTCTGCGAGGAACACCTGCAGCAGCGCCAGCCTGAGCTGATCGACCATGTTCGCCGACGTTGTTGAAAACGCCGCCGAATAGGCCGTCGCGTTGGTAACGAGACCCGAGAGGTTCTGGCCTACGCCGTCACCTGTCAGAAGTGCCGTTTCCTCGACGAGATCGAGACCGTAGCGCAGCTCACCATCGATTTCACCTTGCAGCATGGCCGCATCGTCCATCGCCTGGCGCGTCACATGGACAAAGTGCGCCAGCGTCCGGACAGGTGCATCGGCCTGCTCGTAGATGTAATCGGACTCGGGTTTCTGCACGCCTTCCGAGACGAACGCCGCATTGTTCGTGCGGGTTTTCATCTTGGCATACTCGACCAGATTGGAGATCGTCCGGTTCTGCGTGAGCAGTTGCCGAATGGTCATCCGACGCATCGGGATCCCGACAATGGCGTCGGTCTCGCGATCGGACCAGATGATGTCACCGGCCGAGACGCCAGCACCGGCCGACGTGATCGCCTGCTGTACCTGGATCCGGACATTGCCTTTGCAGCCATTGGCCAGAAAGTCTTTCATCTGGTCGGACTCGACGGCCTGCTGGCCCATCGATTTCGGCCGTTCCGGACCGCCAGTCTGACGCGCCGCGACCTTCTGTGCCAGATCGGCATTGGAGGTTTCCAAATCCTCCATTTTCGTTGACAGATCGGCCATGACGTTTGTCAGCGTCGAATGGGCAATCAGCAACTTATCAGCCGTGTCTTTGACCTCGTCGGTCGCGATCCCGGTTTCCTTCGCCTGCTTGAGAGCGGTTTCGGCCGTCTCTTTCAGCTTGTCGGTGGCGATCTTGAACGAGTCCTTGAGTTTTCCCAAGGCTTGCTCAATCTGCGCCGGATCGGTCGGGGCTTCGCCGCGGAGCGCGCCGATAACGCCGGCCGGTTTGCCGGCCATGAGCGCCGAGAGGGCGATCGTGGCCATCATTAGCTTTTTCTTTCGCATGATGGTTCCTTCATCAAATTGCGTTGACGGTTTCAATGAGATCGTCGACCCCATCCATGAAGGCAGCGTCATGCATGCCTGATGTGGCAGCGCCGCGCATGCCACCTTTAATGCCCCGCAGAATGTCTTTCCGGTCCTGGACCGGGACTTGCTGCGCAGCACAAATCTGATCGTATTGTTTGATATCCGACTTGGCCCGCTTGTTCTTGGCCGTTTCACCATCCGGGTCGGCCTCGACCTGATCTGCCGGCAGCAGTTCGTTGGCGAAGCCCTGCTCAACGGCCTTGGCGCCGCCGACCCAGGTTTCCTTGTCGAGCTGTGCCGCGATCTTCGACTGTGGGATTCCAGTCCGCTGTGAAATCAGGTTTGCCGTTGTCTCGTCGAACGGTTCCATCCAGTCGGCAATGCGCCTGAATTCATGGCGATCCCCCAAGCCAAAAAGCCAGGTGTTGTGATACATAATAAATCCGGCTCGGGCGATCCTCGTTTTGTCGCTGCCCATCGCAACGACCGCGGCAGCCGAGGCCGCTAGGCCGAGGATGTTCACGGTGACAAAGCCCGAATGGTTGCGCAGCAGATTGTAAATCGCCAGACCTTCGAAGAAATCGCCGCCGGGCGAATTGATGTTCACGACAACGTCCTCATCGCCGATCGCTCGAAGCTGCTTCTCGACACTATTAGCTGTGACACCATCGCCGAACCAATCAGCTCCGATAATGTCGAGAATCGAGATTGTGTTGTCATCCTCGTGCGCAGAATACAATCCAGTTTGCCACCGCTTCAACGCTTTAGGCGATGCAACCGTATTGGCTTCCGGGTTGTCTGGCACCAGCGCAAGAGGCAGATTGCGTTTGGTCATTGGGCGCTCCGTTTTTTCAATTGGCCGAGTTTGTCGAGCGGCGCCATATTGACCTGGGCAGTCAATTCGTCGGCGCCTTCGCGTCTCGGCAGATTCAGATGTTCGGTCCGCACTTCATTGCGGTCCATCAAGCCGTTCTGAATCATTTTGCTCAGAAACTCGGCCTTGGCCTTGCTGTCCATTTGCAGCAACGCCTCGCGGTTGAACCGCACAAACTGTTTCCGTCTGCCGAGCGGATGCAGCAGGAATGCGTTGATACGAGCCTCGATCCGGTCGCATAGCGGATCGATGCCGAGGGCGAGCCAGGCCAGCAATATCTGCTCGACTCCGGATCCCCACATAGTCTGCCCTTGCGGCGAGTGTCCGATGACGATCGGCGGCATCCCGAACCAGCGACACACCTGCTCGACCGAGAAATTCCGCGTTTCAAGCAATTGCGCATCGTCCGGGTTCAACGCAATTTGTTGATATTTCAGACCGGCTTCGAGGATCATCGTCTTGCCGGCTTTCTCCGATCCCGTATAAGCCTCAAGCATCGCCTGCAACTGTTCGCGCTGGTCCTCTTTCAATATCCGCTCCGATTGCAATGCGCCGCTGGCCGAGAGGCCGTTGGCAAACATTTTGCCGGATGTTTCCTCGGCCGCCATCGCATTGCCGAGCGTATTGGCGCCGAATGTTACCGGCGACATGCCCCAATCGAGAGAATGAACAAGCCCCTGGCCAAAGCCCTTCAAGTGGAACACCTTTTCGCGGGGAAGTTCCTCAGTTTTGCCGCGCTCGGTGAACACATAGACGAGGTCGCCGCTGTTCGTCCGCCTCGGCCTGGTTGTCTCGGGTAGCGGCTGCAGAGCGTCGAGACGGCCGGTTCGGGCTGATATCTCCGACATCGCATTGCCTGACGTAAGTAGCCTCGCAATCTGCAGCTCCCAATACTCCAATGCGGTTTGATCGAGATTGGCTTTGACGAGGAAAACATCGGCCGTCGTGTCGTCGACTTCCTCTTTGCTTTTGTCCTCCTGGCGTTCGAACAGGCCGAGCGGCAGCGATGACGCGGCGGTCGACGATGCACGGACACAGGCCCAGACAGTGTCGAGTTTCATCGCCGAGGTTGTGTTGACAATCTTGCCGGCGCTGCTGCCCTGGCCGAAGAACGCCGACCAGCCATCGCCGTCCCTCAGTGTCAGCCGGCGCTGTTTCAGGATCTCATCGGAAACATGATTCCAGAGCCGGAATGGCGCCGCGATAGCCTTCGTCATTAGGCCCATATCAAATCACCATCACCGGATTGGAAAGGAAATCGTCGAAGCTCGTCTCGTCGCCGAAATGAGCGTGACAGGCGGCGCCGACGGCCTGTGTGATTGTCACCATGCCGTCGATTCGGCCACGCGACCGTTTTTTGTCGAAGGCGCGATTGTTCATGGCGTCGGCCACGACAACGGCGTTATTGGCGCACATCGTTGTCACGAGATTGTTCTGGATCACGATATCGCCGCTGAGAACATGATCTTCCAGCTTCTCGACCGACCGCGGCATGCTGAGAGCCTTTTCCTGAAAAACGACCCGTGTGCCCTGGCTGTGCCGGACCATCATCAGCCCTTCGCCCGGCAGCTCGTCGATGCCCTCGAACAGCCAGACCTCGAAGCCAATCTCGTCACAAGCAGTCTCGAAATCGAGGATCTTCGCCGAGTCGAATGCCATCATTTTCACGTTATGCCGGGCGCAAAGCATCTGGGCACGGTGAGCGGCAAAGGTGTAATCGATCGTGGCGCCTGGTACGGCCTCCATAAGCCCCATATCGGCCCAAATGTCGTAGGGCGCATTGTCATCGCGGGCGCGATCCTTGAGGCCGAGCGTCGTGGTGTAATACCATGTCCGTGCGTATAGCTTGAGATTCTTGCGCCAAACAGCGGTGAGTGCTGTTAGATCGTTTTTCATGCTGAGATCAAGCCCGAGCCAGCATGGCGACCCGACCATCTCGTCCTCATCGACCTCGCCCTGCACGCGGTTCCAAGCATTTTCAGAGATCCAGAAACCCTCGGTGCCGACCGGGATGCCGAAATACAGGCGCTTGGTGGCAAGCGCCTCGGAAAGCAGTTCCTTTGAGGTCACCACCCTATTTCGAATGTTTTCGACGGGGAATGTGATCCCGAGCGCCGGCAGAGATTTCGGCCAGACGGCCTCATTGTCGAAAACACCCTCCTGATCGTCCTCATCGACGCGGGCGATGTAGCCGAACAGGCTGTCGTCGACCGCCTGGCCGGTGACAACCTTCTGAAACAAATGGGAGTATTCGGTCCCGACAATCTGATTGCTCGCCGGCGTGTTGGTGCCGAGGATCATCAAAGGGTCGCCCGACATTTTGTCGATCGCCGCCTTCCACACCTGCAGCGCATTCGACGTTTTCATCTCGTGAATTTCGTCTGCCAGGACGCCATAGGGACGCGGGCCGGATATGCTGTCGACGCTTGCCATCGACTGGAATTTTGAATTTGTCGCCGGGTGTTCGATCTTCCAGGCGTTGTCGCCAGTGCCGCGGATGACGACCTCGCCGCGGTTTTCCAGGGTGTCGTCGACGTCGCAGGCCGGCATGTCCGACTGGCACATCATCACCGCATCGCGGAACAGCACATTGGCCTGATTCTTGTCGTTTGCGATGGCGTAGTTTTCCGACCGCTGCTTGCCGAGAAAGCCCATCATCAGGATCCCGACGCCGGCCATCAGCGGCGACTTGGCCTGCCCCTTGCCGGTCTCGAACCACGCCATCCGGAACCGGCGAAGTCCATCGGACCGACACCATCCGAAAATGCTGGCGATCGCGAACTCCTGCCAGGCGAGAAGGTGAAACGGCTTGCCCTGGGCGATGCCCTCGGTGACGGTCAGGACGGCCGGGAAAAACCCGCAGGCAAACTTGGCCTTGTCGACGTCGAACGTCAGGCCGCGCTCGGAGCCCGTTTCAAGATCCTGTAAATGTCGGCGGCAAGCGGCTTTGACAAACTCGCCAGTGACGATTTTATCGTCGAGAACGTCCAGCGCGTAAAGTGTTCCAGGATCATCCGCGCTTGGTCGAACCGAGATAGTCATCGGCTGGCCGGCCGACCTTCAAGCGCCTTTTCGCCTTGGCGGCTGATGTGCGACGCCGCGGCGACAGACCGAGTTCGGCTTCCAAGATCATAATCTTGCTGTCGGCCTGGCGCATGACGCTCCAAAATGGATTCCATTGTCCGCTCTTGCCTTTTGCCGATGCTTGCAAAATCGCGCCGTTTTCCGCGACCTGATTTGCCGCGCGACGATACTGGACTCGGAACTCGACGAGGCGCTGGATCGCATGACCGTTGGCAACGGCCAGCGTCTCGACATCTTTCATCTCACGAACGATCAAGCCCCATTCAGCCCGCGCGACCTCGATGTCAACCTCATTGGCATAGACCAGATGCCAATCCGGCTCGGCCGGTTCGCCGTCGCCGCCCTCGATCGCTGTGAGTGTGAGCGACATGCGAGCACTGCCTCCATTTTCGACATTTCTGGACATTTCTGGACAATTTTGGACAATTTTGGACGTTTTTAGACGTTCCAGGGATGCGCCGGATCGACCGGCCGGCCGTCGGCAGTGTGCCCGATCCGATGTCCGGACTTTTCCTCGCGCTGGATCGACCCGTCATGGCAGAGCTTGCAGACGCTTTGCAGATTGTCGAAATCGAGGAACAGATCCCAATCGCCGCGAAAAGGTTTCACGTGATGCACGATGATCGCCATGACCGTCTTGCCGCGCTGCAAACACCTTTCGCACAAAGGCTCGTCGCGTAATTTCGATCGTCGCAGTTTCTTCCAGACAGGTAGGTTGTACCAATGGTTGTAGTCGCTTGCGGCTGTGTTTCGATGTTTCATGTTGGCAATGCGTCGCCAGCGTGCGGATTAGCGATTCCGCGAAGGGCCGGCGGGATCTTGTCCGCTCAGAACACCCTTTGTCGATTCGCGGCGGACATTATTCGCCATTTTCAGGATAGTCAATTGCGATCGGAAGTGACCCCATTTGCGCCGAATCCGGCGTTTTAACAGCCGCCGCTCGGCCCGGCGGCGCGATTCTTCGTTGATTGCATCCTCGACTTTTCTCAGACTTTCGATCTGATGGTCGGGGATGGCGGCAGGTGTTCCTTTGATGCCGAGGACGCCAGCCACGCCGGAAAGTTCGCACAATCGAGGCCAGTCGACAACATCGGCAACGAACACATAGCCTGGCAGAAGCGGCGCCCGAGCTGACGTCATTTTTTTGGTCCGACGGTGGACAAAAACCCTATTGATTGCCGGCATGTAGTGGGCGAACGAGCCGAGCGTCAGCGTTACCTCGACCTTCGATTGCCCCTTAGACAGCTCATGCGGGCGCTGCGCCGACGGCTCGGTCCGGATGGCGTACCAGGCTGTCACGCGATTTTCTCAGTCATAGTCGCCTGTCAGCTCAAGCCGCAGTCGGCATGGCGGGATCCATGAGAAGGTTGGGGGTTTTTCTCTCGAAATCATCAGATCAGGTTTTCTCCAGATGACCCAACAATATGCCGTCGCCGTTGAAGCCTTCGGATCACAACGCCCTTTCACCATCGGAACACGCTCGACAAACTGAGCAATGCGTGTCGGCGGTCGGGGGAAAAACAACTCCCTGTATCGCCGTTTGCTTTCGAGGAACTGCGTCCTAACGAGCATAGCAACTCCCACGCGGGCGATGTCCAACGCCTGGATTGTGAACTGCTCCGCAAGCCGAAATGGCGGGTTGGTGATAATCCAGTCGACACCCCAATTGGCACATGACGGATTGAACAGAAAATCCTCGATAACGACGGCATCGGGAAATTCTTGGGGAAGCCCATAGTCGTGAATGTCTGCGCAGAGAACCTTGCCAAAATATGTTCTCAGACCGCGTGCCAGGTATCGGCGCCCGCAGGCCGGTTCCATACACACCGAATCCCGTTTCGGCGTAATTATCTCGCAAAGCGCGCGACCGGCCCAGGGCGGCGTCGGGAAGTCGTCGAGGCTGTCATGCGGTTCGTGTCGCTGTGACATGACGGCGTGTGAATTGTTTTGGGTCATAGTTTCACACCCTCGGGCAGAACGCCAAAATCATCCCCATCGGCGCCCTTGGTGATTACGCCCTCGGCGACCCGTGCTTTTGTCCATGATTCCGGGTTTTCGCGCTTTCCGAAAGACTTGCGGACCGCTGCCCACTTTTCAGACATCCGGGCATATTCTGCCTCGGACGTCTTATGTTTATCAACATCCGGTGGCGGTTCCAGCGCCTTCGGTACATGGGTCCGGTAGGCCGCAGCATTAAGCACAATCCGGCCAAATTCGGGAGCTGACGGCGCCCATTTCACGTTTGACGCAAACACATTGGAGACCGCGGATCTCAAATCCTCGATCTCGCACCCCTCAAGTACCTCGCAGTAAGCGGTGAGTACCGCCTCGATCCCGAGCTGGTCCGTAGTCCTCATCGGCAAGGTCGACAACAGGACCGTCAACCGCTCCATGATCTGTTCGTCCGTTGCTCGCATCGGCTTTCTCCTGCAGCATTTCCTGGGCGACGGTCGCAATCGATTTGACCGACCCCCTTATCGATCGATCTCGGCCCAAATATCGGATCCGGTTTTTGAATGTCAGATCCCATCTGATTTTGGCGGCACGTTGCCCGCCCTCGGCTCGCCAGTAGTCGACAAACTCGGCGATGACCTCGCGCAGCCGATCCTGCTGATAACCATATTTCTCCATTGCCCATCGAAAGTCGCGAGGCGATGGCTGCCAGTCATCAGGAATGCGCGAAGCGCGTTCTGTCCTTTTCTTTGGTGTCGAAGACACTTTCTTTGTACTTGTGGCTTCTGGAACGCGCGTGCCCGCGAGGGAATGAAGCAAATCTTTTTCTAAGCCCTTGTTTTTGCTCGATGCGCGTCGCGTTTCACCAGACTTATAACCGCCTTTCGCGCCGTTTTCGGCTCGTTTTCGGCTCGTTTTCAGCGTTTTAACAAGCTCTGAATCGGCTCTGGAATTGAAAAGCAGCCCGTCGTCGGAATACAGCTTTTCCTTGGAAATCAGCGATTTTCGGATGGAATTCCACTTTCGCACACTACATCCGCAAACACCGGCAATATATTGAGGATTATCGGCAATTCCGCGTCCGCGGTCGTAAATAAGGTCCAAAACGACCGTATATGCGCCTTTTTCCTCCAAATTGAGGCTCAACATGCCGTGAATCGCATCGCTCGGGTAGCGTTTGTACCAGATAGCCATCTCGTCATCCGTGTCCCCACACTTTCGGGCATGAACATAGAAGCCACTCCGGGTCGGAATACGAAATCACCCTTTCATAGTCAGGACACATGTGAGCGCCCGGCTGCGCCATTTCTGCGTCCATGATGTCATTTGCCAAAAGCATCAGTTCATCGCCGCCATCTTTGAATGCTTTGGCCAAGCGGCGGTCTTCTTCTTCCGAAACCGTCGTCATTTGGCATTCGCAATTTCGAGAAGAACATCAGCGTGGCACGGCCGGTCGAGCCGGCACCAGCAGGCGAGGTTTTTGCCGGCCAAGTTGACAGGATTCAATGGTGCAAACCCGGAATCCAGCCAATCGACTATCCAGTCCATCATCAAGCCACCTTCTTCATGAATTCAAAAAATGTGCATGGGTAGGCTTCGGAATATTCCAGCCAGAGCCGATATCGAGCCTGCGATTTCGTCTTGCCCCAAGATTGGCGTTCGCCAAATCCGGGTATCTTGAAAAAATAGGTCGTCTTGGTCATTTCGCGCGCTCGGCGAGCATCGCGTCGGCGTCTAGATAGGCAAATTTGGCGCGTGCTTCCGATGATCCTCCGCCGCCTCGACTGTTACGGATCCCGGCCAAACTTTCACCAGCAAAATAGTCGCGCAGGCTCATGCCCTGCTGATCTAAGCTGACGTTGCACGGTTGAGTGTGTTCGTCCGTCCCATAAGGGCGAGGAAAGGCCGGCCCGCCGTCTGGCTTGTCGACCATCACGCCACCTGCGGCGTTGGAAGCTCACTCATTTTCTGCGGCAGCGGATAGATGTCCGGTCGCAGTTGCCATCGTTTGACCTCGCCGCCAGTCGCGACCTCGATCGCGATGCAATACTGCGGCGGTACGCCGGCCTTTGCCCTGTTCAGCCAAAAGCTGATTGCCGGCTGGTCGGCTCCAATCCAAGCAGCCAGCACAACCTGGCCGCCGACGATCTTGATCGCTCGTTCAAGGTGTCTTTTAGACATGGAAATTCCCCTTTCAAATTCAGGCCGTTAGGGCGGCAGACCCAACACTGCCGGGATCCCCTCTCTTACCTGGTCACGGCTCACAACCAGCGCCCAGCCCAAAAACGAGGGAAAAAAGCCGGGCGGAGATTCGTTGCCCCTGATATATACACTTCCATAATTGATGCAAGCGGAAATGACGCGGTGTCGAATAATCATAATCAATTGATAACTGATCAATTTCTAGATCTCCCTGGG